>Ga0099364_10002771_pt1 | contig 27751 bp, 26 predicted proteins | sample TergutTh196P3_FD_73070 | JGI IMG/M metagenome (GOLD analysis project Ga0099364, IMG submission 73070) | Microcerotermes parvus P3 segment gut microbial communities from Pointe-Noire, Republic of the Congo - Th196 P3 | ecosystem: Host-associated > Arthropoda: Insects > Digestive system > Gut ... | reverse complement strand
CGGTTGCCCCTATTGCAAAGATGGTGGATATGGGAAGTGTACATGCGATAAAATCGGCTGTTTGGGGTCTTTGGAAAAAAGGGAAAAGGGGAAACCATTGTATACCTGCCCTTGGTGCGGCGGAAAATGCGAAATGGATTTTTATGATACTATTGACGTTTCCGGCGGTGGGTATTAGAATAAACAGTAGATGAAGTTAAGGAGCATATATGGCAGATTTACCAAAAGGGCATAAGATAAAAACGACAGACTTTGGCAATATCACTGTATTAAGAAAACTGGGTGAGGGCGGTCAGGGTGCTGTGTATGAAGTTGATTTTAATGGACAACCAAAGGCTTTAAAATGGTATTCAGGCCACAAGATAGAAAACTTTGATAAATTCTATAAAAACCTTGAAAATAACATTAAAAAGGGAAAACCGACAGATGCTTTTCTTTGGCCGGAAGCCATAACCATGAATCAGGGGGAAGGAAAGCCATTCGGTTATGTTATGGATTTATGCAACAAGAAAGAATATTCAGATTTTTCAGACATTTTAAATAAGGTTGTCAATTTGTCACTCGAAATGGCAATTAATTCTGCTCTTAACATAGTCAATAGTTTTCGATCGCTTCACCGAAAAGGGTTAAGTTATCAGGACCTTAATGACGGTAATTTTTTCATTAATGTAAAAACAGGAGATGTATTAATCTGTGATAACGACAATGTGGTTCCTGATGATACAAAAAACTACGGTAATATAGCCGGAAAACCAGGTTATATGGCCCCAGAAATTGTTAGAGGAGATGCCCCTCCCGATAGCTATACAGATTTTCACTCTTTAGCGGTTATTCTTTTTAAACTTTTTTGTCGTCATGACCCACTCATGGGCGAGCAATATGTAAAAAGCGTTTGTATAACAGAAAAACGAGAATTTGAATTGTACGGTTCAAATCCTATTTTTATTTTTGATCCGAATAACGACACGAACCGTCCAGTGAAGGGTGTACACCCCAATCCTTTAAATTTATGGCCTTTATACCCGGATTTTCTCAAGGAAGCTTTTGTGTCCTCATTTGTAGAAGGAATGAAAAATAGAAATTCAAGACTAAATGACAATCAATGGCAGAAAATATTAATACGATTCCGTAATGAACTATTACATTGTAATTCGTGTAAATCTGTTGTTTTACTATATTTGCAGTCTAAGGATGCAGCCATAAAATGTTCTTGCGGTTATTCTTGCAGTTATCCGCTTCGTCTTGATTTTGGTGAATATAGCGTCCCACTGTTTCCTGGGGTTAAATTATATGCTTGTCATACCAGAGCTGATGGTGATGATTATTCTACTGTTACAGGAGAAGTAATAATGAATAAAAATAATCCTTCTTTATGGGGAATAAAAAATCTTTCAGGTGATTCTTGGTTTATGATACCCGAAAGTGGAGAAGGTAAGAATATAGACAATGGTTCGGTTGTTCCTATTGCTACAAATCTAAGTATTCAATTTAAAGAAATAACTGGTAAAATAACAAAAGTTTAAGGAGGCAAAAAATGGATGATTTTTTTGGCAATACAGAAGGGATAGTGAGAAGACAAATGGTTTTGTTTTTCATTATTGATACTTCTGGCAGTATGGAAGGAGAAAAAATAAGTCAAGTTAATAATGCTATTAGAGAAGTTATACCTGACTTAAAAGGGATTGGCGGTTCTGATGTCGATCTTAAAATAGCATGTCTAAAATTTTCTGGTGGGTGTTCTTGGATGCATCCTTCCCCCGTGTCTGTAGAAAATTTTGCATGGGATAAACTAGTGGCTGATGGAGTAACTGACTTTGGTCATGCCTGTAAAGAACTATGTGATAAAATGTCTAAAGAAAAATTTTTATCAGCCCCATCTGCTTCTGTCGCCCCTGCGATTTTTCTAATGTCTGATGGTGCACCAACGGATGAATATAAAAGCGGGCTTGCGGCATTACATCAGAATAACTGGTTTAAAAATGCAATAAAAGTTGCAGTAGCCATAGGAAATGATGCAAATACAGACGTTTTAAAAGAGTTCACAGGAAACAGCGAAGCAGTAATCAGGGTTCATACTCCAGAAGCTTTACGAAAATGGATACGGTTTATGACAGTTACGTCGTCACAAGTTGGCAGTAGAAGCAGGCCAATGCAGGATGGAAAGATAGAATCTAAACAGGATGCTATGATTGAGCAGATAAAAGACTTACAGCAAACAGATCCAGATTTGAGCCAAGTATCGACCAATGCAGATGAATGGTAGGTTTACAGGAAGGATTAATGTTAATTAAGTTCGCAGTTAAAGCTCAGGGAATAAGTCATGTTGAGAAGGGTGCTCCATGTCAGGATGCTGCAATTGCACATTTAGGTCTTGATAATACTGTTGGAGTAGCTTGCGTTGCGGATGGGCACGGTGGCGAAAAATATTTCCGAAGTGCCAGAGGAGCAGAGTTAGCGGTAAATATAGCTTCAAAATCCATATTAGATTTTTTCGGAACTATTCTCAGCGAAAAAGCCGATTATTTCAGCCAAAAAGTAGATAATGAAGAAGCTTCAAAAGGTGAAATATTATCTAAGCTAAAACAGTTGGAAGGAAATATTATATATAACTGGCGCAAAGCAGTTGCTGATGATTTTGCCAAAGACCCATTAAACGAGACAGAGTTAGAGTTTTGCAATGAAAAAAATATTACAATAGATGAGCTAGAAAAGCCAATGTTCATTTATGGGACTACTTTACTTGCAGGTCTTGTTTCGGACAATTTTTGGTTTACTATTCAAATCGGGGATGGTCTTTGTGTTCTAGTAGAGAATGAAGAAAATATAAAGGTTCCAATTCAAGAAGATGAGCGCCTTGGGTTTGGCAAAACAACTTCATTGAGTGAAAGTGATGCTATTAAAAGTTTTAGAGAAAGTTTTGGTTTTTGTAAAATCCAAGGGCTAACTTTAGCAACAGACGGAATTTCTGATTCGTTTGAGCCAGAAAAATATCTGCAATTTAATAAAGAGTTGTTTGATAAATTTTCTCGCTTTCCAGAAAAAGCAGAGAGAGAGTTACAGGAATTTATTCCAATTATTTCAGAACGTGGAAGCCGTGATGATGTTTCTATGGCAGGTATATTTAGAATGATTGAATCAAAACCCAAAGAAACAACAATCGAAAATGACAGCAAAGAAATGAAAAATGAAGAACAAGTGGAGAAACAGGAAATAGTAATGGTAGAAGAAAGGTCAAAAATAGATATTAAGGTGTAGTTTGATAGTGATTTTAAGGAGATGATTCATGGAATCTGATTCACTAATTAATGCAAAAAAGAAACTGAAAGAAGGTGATTACGCCAATGCAATTATGCTTTTAGAAGATTTAGCGTTAAAGCATGAAGCAGAGGCATTTTATTTGCTGGGACAATGTTATGCGTTTTCATTAGGAGTACCTAATTATGCTTTTATTGCTAACGAATGTTATATAATGGCAAAAAAATTAGGATGGCAATATTTTGATAAAACGTGCGAACAAACAACAATATATTTGATTATTGATGTCAGTGATGATATGGAATTTCTAAGAAATGATTTAGAAAAACTAATAACTGATACAGTTGAAAAATTAAAAGAATTAAATAATAAAAAGTTCTGGATGAAGTTTAAGATACGAGCAATGGCATTTTCTGATATAGTGCGATGGTATAAAAATTTTGAAAGTATTGAAATAAATAAATTTGATTTTAAAATGCCAAAAAGTGGCAGTAAATTTAATTTAGAAAATATGTTATCGGAATTTAAAATAAAAATATTATCATTACAGAACGATAATAATGAAAGTAATAAATCACATTTATTTTTATTTTTTACGAATAAAGATATTAAGACTAATTTAGAAAATGCAATAAAAATAGAAGAGTTAGAACGCTTGTTTTTATTTTCTGGTAGAATTGCATTTGCTTTATATGATATTAATAGTTCAGATTTTCAATATAAAGAAGTGAAGAATGAAATATGTTTTGGCAAAATAACAGTTGATAATCCTTGGATGAATATGTCTATTGAAAGAATTTTATACAAGTTTTGTATGCCAGAAAGTTATATAGAATGGCCAGTATCATCTATATCAGATTCAATGGAACAAATAGATCATGAAATAAGTATGTTGATTAATTATATGAGAGAATAGGAGACAGCTATGGCACTAATAGATTTTGTAGAAATTCCAAGAAGAACAATAGTATTGTTTTTTATTGTTGGTACTTCCGGCAGCATGGAAGGATCTAAAATCGGAGCGGTTAATACCGCAATCAAAGAGTTAATCTGCGAAATTAGAGGTTTTAACGAAAATCCTGATGTATTGATGAAGATAGCAGTTCTTGAATTTTCCACTGGCGCTCGGTGGATAACACCCGAAGGACCGGTTGAAGTCGACAAATTTGAATGGAAAAATCTAGAAGCCTCCGGGGTAAGTGATTTCGGTGCCGCGTTTAAGGCTTTGAACAAAAAATTGACTGTCAAAGGCTTTATGGAAGAGCGATCTGCTTCTTTTGCTCCCATATTGTTTTTACTTTCCGACAGTGAATCTACGGACCACTGGAAAAAAGAACTGGATGAATTAAAAAAGAATGGCTGGTATAAAGCAGCTATTAAATTAGCTCTTGCGATTGGTGAGGATGCTGACAAGAATATTCTTAAAGAATTTACAGAAACACCGGAAAATGTTATAGATTCTTTTTCATCTGAAGAATTGATTAAGATTATTCGTTTTAATGATATGGAACCATTTGCTGAAATTTGTGATGTTGAAGCATTTGCTGGAAAATGTGATGATTCTGACGATGACAATGATCAAAAACCTATATTTGTTTCAACAATTCCAACTGAAGAAGAAATAAAGGAAATTAATGAAAGGCTTGCTTTTATTGATGATTCGGGATGGTAAAAGCCATTTTTTAGCGGCTCTATAAATAAAGAATGAACTTTGCCCCCGTCATAATCAACAAAAATACCTCTGCTTCCTACTCTTAGGCTCTTCACGGACAGGAGTATTCCTACATTCCACAGCCATCTTGATTGGAAAATGCGGAAAGCGTCCCATATAGCTTTTCAGGGCAGCCCCTATATGCAGACTTTATCTTAATGGTCTGCATTTCACAGCCTAGTTTTTAGATAGCTTTTACAAATTTAGCCAATTCTTTTGTTAGCATAAAGCTCCTATATTTTGCTTATTTCGCAAATTTATCAAAGAATTTGACTTTTTTTCATTTTTTTATTGACTAATCTGACTAAAGTATGTATAATATAATCATAAAAGCCTGCGAAAAAAGCTATGGATAAAAGCCGTTGTGCTGATTACTGCCATTAGTTGTTTTTAGCCGTATGGAACTAATTTGAAGGAGAAGTCGCTTAACTTTAATTAAATTATAATTCTCAAATTTTAAGCGGTTTCTTTTTGTTAGGTACGGTCATGTCTATATTATTTTCTGGTGATTTCCACGCCAATCACTATAACGAACTTCATTCCATTTCAAGAAAAACTCTCCTTCAAAAATATTACGATAAATATTCCTTAATAAAATATCATATTATTTTGGGTGACGGCAATTTTGGTTTTAATGTTAATGATAAAATAAATTATTCTGCTCTTGCAATGAGACCCTTTCCAATATTGTGCGTAATAGGTAATACTGATCCAATCCTAAAAATGAGAAATTTACCAGAAGTAGATATAGGGATTGGAGAAAAAGTTTACCTTATGCGGGAAAAACCTTTTGTAGCTTATCTAAAACGCGGAAGAGTTTACACAATAGATGGTATAAAATGCTTGGTTTTGGGCGGTGCATTGTCTGACAGAGATAAATTAAAACCAAACATTGCATGGTGGGAAAGTGAATACTGGTCAGAACGGGAAAAAGAAGATTTGTTTAGATTACTAGAGACAGATAATAAATTTGATTGTGTTTTATCTCATACAGGACCTCACCATAAGAACATCAAAGTAATTGAAAGATACAAAAAACTCTATGTGCTTTTTTCTGATTACGATAAAAAAGTTTACAACAAATTTGCTTATTTGGACAAAATTGCTTTACAGGACAAAGTTGCTTTGTTAAATGATGAAATCCACAATAAAATTGATTTCCGTCAATGGCTGTGCGGACATTTGCACAAGGATGATAATTATTATGATGAAGAATCGGATAGGGGCTATCAATATCTTTATAATGACACAATTATGATCAACAAAGAGGATGATAAAATAAAGACAATAATGGAACGTTGGTATTTGTATGAATATTATGAACAGATGAAAAAAGAGGGGTATTATGGTTGACTATAACAATTCAAATCATTCAACATATTCTAGATGGGCATCTGAAGTTGAAATTAAAAATTCTCTTAATAAGATTGATATTAATGAAAAAGCTGTATGCGGCGGTATACCTTTATTCTATGAAAATAGCGGTGTATATGTTGATCCAACAGATGCTCATACAACAATAGTGGGCGGAACCGGTTCAAAGAAAACGCGCAATATTGGTATGCCAGCATTGCAGCTTTTTACTAGGGCAGGAGAATCTTTTGTCGCTACCGATCCTAAGGGAGAGCTTTATGAAAGAACTTTGCCTGTACTTAAGGATCAAGGTTATAACATTTTTATCCTTAATCTGAGAGACCCGCAAAGCAGTAATTGTTGGAATCCTTTTATGATTCCTTACAAGTTTTATAAAACAGGTCAGTATGATAAAGCTATTGAATTAGTAACTGATATGTCAAATTGCATGATGCAGGATAGTTTATCAGATAAAGAACCATACTGGCATAATTCTGCTATTGACTTGCTTTTAGGGCTGATCATTACCTTATTTGAATGTGCAAAAGAAGACCAAATCCATCTTAAAAGCCTTCGTACCCTCCGTAGACAAGCTTTTAAAAATGATTTAAATTCTGATAATAATACTCGTGATTATACTCCTACTTTTATAAGTGAGAAATTCCTTAATTATCTTGACAAAAGCGTTTTTATTTATTCGATGTTGAACGGTACGGCGGAAGTTTGCGATACAACCCGCGGTTGTATTGTTTCAGTATTTGATCAGGCAATGCGTCCTTTCTTTAGTCAAAATAATCTTGTTGATATGCTTTCAGGTAATGAAATTGATATGGGTACTATAGGGAAAACAAAAACCGCAATATTCCTTGTAATGCCTGATGAAAACACTGTATATCATCGCTTAATAAGCGTATTTGTAAAACAATGTTATACAGCTTTGATTTTTGAAGCACAAAAACAACAATCCAGAAAATTACCTGTAAGAGTAAATTTTTTATTGGATGAATTTTCAAGCCTTCCTCCAATCAGCGATTTCCCTTCCATGATAACCGCTTCAAGAAGCAGAAATATACGGTTTCATTTGATAATACAAAGTTTAAATCAACTTCATAAACGATATGGCTATGATGCCGAGACTATAAGAGGAAATTGCGAAAACTGGATATTCCTTCACAGCCGGGAGATTTCACTTTTAAACGAACTAGTAGAATTATCCGGGAAAAAGAACGAGGAAGAATATTTAGTTTCAGTATCAATGTTACAGACTTTAAGTAAGGAAAAAGGAGAAGCATTGATTTTTCACAAACGATTACATCCGTTTATTGCAAATCTTATGGATATTGATCAGTATTGCCCAATTACACATAACGAAGGCCATATTGAATATCCAAAGAATAAACAGCAGGTTATTGATGTTTTTGATTTTGGAAAGTTTTGCAAAGGTAAAGACAGCTATTTTTTCTCACAGTTATTTGATGGAAAAAAAATAACAAAAGAAGAATACTATATGCTTAATGACGATGATGAAAATTTTGAACCTATTTTTACATCAAGAATTCCCAGTGAAGACGATAATATCAAGGAAATTGTTAAATGTATAGGAGATATTTAATATGATTTACTTTACAGCGGACAATCACTTTTGCCACGGTAATATTATAGGAAGCTGTGGAAGACCGTTCAAAAATATGCATGAAATGAACAAAATTATGATTGAACGGTGGAACAGTTATGTAACGGATCGTGATGAAATTTATATACTTGGCGATTTTATGTATAAAGGTACTGGAAAAGAAGCAAATGAAATTCTGTCAAGGCTAAAAGGGCGAAAATATCTTATAAAGGGCAATCATGAAAATTATCTTAATAAGGCTGAATTTAATCAAAATGCCTTTGAATGGATAAAAGAGTATCATGTTCTTAAATATGAAGGTATGGAATTTGTACTTTTTCATTTTCCAATGTTGTCATGGCACAAATCCCATCGGGGCAGTTTTCATCTTTATGGTCATGTTCACAACAGTGCTTCAAGATACCCTGAATTCGCTGAAAAAATAAAAATACTGGGAAACAAGGCTTTTAATGTGGGTGTGGATGTAAATGACTTTTACCCTGTTAGCATTAAACAGATTATTGATTCTGCTGGGGAGGATCCCATGCTGTAATAAAATCGCCATTTTTTCAACCTTAACTCCTTACTACATAAGGAATTAACGCTATGGGCCTTCAGGGACTTGAACCCCGGACCTACGGATTATGAGTCCGCAGCTCTAACCAACTGAGCTAAAGGCCCCCTTCTTAAGATATTTATAGCTAAAATTGGGAGAAATGTCAAGGGGCTGTCTGGAACAAAGAACAAGGGTTATAAGGCCTTTTGGATATTCCAAAGAGGTCTAAAAATGTGTATAATTAAGGTGATGTGGAACCCAATTAATAAGATTAAAACAACTTTTTATAATCTTGGCTTTTTTGCAAGGACTTTGAAGGGCGTTGTCTATTTTATACGCCATTCCCATGCTTCATTCAGGATACTTATTATGCAGATACTCTTTACATTTGTGTATGCCATGGGAATTTCAACACTTTTGGCGCTTGCCATTGGTGCCGCTGTGAAAATTATTGGAATGCCTATGCTTTCCGGCTTTTCTCAGGAACAACTTATTTATTCGCTTTTAATTATCATCATAACAAGGGAATTGGGTCCGCTTTTAACCGCGTTTATTGTTATTGCAAGATCCGCTACCGCCATTGCCACTGAAATTGCAGGCATGGTTATTTCACATGAAGTTGAAGCTTATATATCGATTGGTGTTGACCCTATCGAACATTTGGCAGTTCCCAGATTTCTTGGGGTTACAATTTCTCTTGTTCTTTTAAATATATATTTCTCCGTGTTTGGACTGGCAGGTTCTTTTTTGGTTGCTCAATTATTTAGCTCTACACCGATGGATCATTATTTTTCCAGTCTTTTGCAGCATCTAACCATTCAGGATATTTTACTTTCAATTATTAAAAGTGTATCATTTGGTATTATTATTTCTATTGTTGCGGTAATTCAGGGTTTTTCAGTTGAAAGAGCAAGCACGGAAATTCCTGTTGCCGGTTTAAAAGCGGTAAGCGGTGCTTTTGGACTTTGTATATTGGTAAATGTTCTTTTATCAGTATTATTTTATGTAGTATTATAATGGCGGAGAAATGTCTATAATTATCGAGTTAAACAATGTTAATTTCACCGCACAGGAAGGAGTAATAGTTGATGATATTTCCATTATGTTTAGAAGTAATAAGACCACTGCAATTGTTGGACCTTCCGGCGGCGGAAAGAGTACTGTTTTAAAACTTGCCGCAGGTTTATTAGTTCCTAGTAGCGGAAATGTCTATTATAAAGGCAAGTGTATTACCCATATGAACAAGAGTGAAAATCTTGAATTTAGGCGTGAATGTTCTTTTGTTTTTCAGGATTCCGCTCTTTGGGCAAATCAGGATTTATACTCAATATTGGAGTTGCCGTTAAAAATTCATTTTCCTGATATGACTATAAAAGAACGAGCTGCCCGGATAAAGGCCGTAACTGAAAAGGTTGGTTATAAAAAAACTCTTAATGTAAGACCGGCGTACCTTTCCATGGGTGAGCAAAAATTAATAGCATTTGCCCGTGCCCTGTTATGCGATCCAAAACTAATGTTTTTGGATGAATGGACAGAATCATTGGATGAAAATTCTTCTGATAGACTGATTGATATTGTTCGTTGGAAACAAAAAGAAGAAGCTACAATTCTTTTTGTCAGCCATGACATGAGATTAATTATAGATTTAGCGGATTATGTAGCAATAATAATTGACGGAAAACTTTCTGTTATGTCGCCAAAAGAGGATATAGTAAGTGATTTGCTTTTAAACGATTTTCTAAAAATAGGAGTAGCATCGTAATGGAGGTTGTATATGAAATTTTCAATTAGATTTGCGGATAAAATTGTAGGGGCTCTTGTTGTACTAGCGCTTGCAATTCTGGTAGTGGTGATATTTATGATTGGCAGAAGCCAAAGATGGTTTAAGTACGATTATTACTATGTATCGTATTTTCAATCTGCTGCAGGTTTAAGCAAGAATATGCCGGTACAGCACAAGGGTTTTACAATTGGTTATGTTAAAGATTTTAAACTTGCGGATGATGATACGGTAGAAGCAAGCTTTACTGTTTTTGAAGAATACAGAGACAGATGGGTAAGGGAAGGATCTTTAGTTGAAGTTGTTGCAAATCCTTTTGGACTTGGAAACTCTTTTATTTTTTATCCGGGAGCAGGAGCAAGAATTTTGGATGAATTTAGTTTGATTCCTGATATTAACTCTACAGAAGGCAAAAACTATATTGCAAGCGGTATGGCGACAAAAACAGAGTCAGGTGACAGTATAAGCGATATATTGAATCAGGTAAATGAACTTCTTGAAAATTTAAATTTATCATTATCAGCTCCTCCGGGTTCTGAAGACTTGCCGCTTGCACAAACTTTAAGGTATTTTGAAGATTTAGCAAGAGGACTTGCAGACCCTAATGGAACTATTATGCGGGCTCTTGATGGTGAAGGTCCTATTTATAATGAGTTAGTATCCATGCTAGGATCTGTCTCTGGAATTTTGGAAGATTTAAACCGATCAACTCATGTCATTCCCTCTCAGCTTCCTGTTATATTAAATGATTTAAGCATCAGTTTAAGAGATTTGCAGGACTTATTGGTGGCCATCTCCAACAATCCTTTATTAAAAGGCGGTATTCCTGAAAGAGTAGAAACAGGGCCGGGCGGCGCAAGTCAAAGAAATCTGGAATTTTAACGGGGGTAAAAATGAAAAAAAACAATAAGACTATTTTAATATTACTGGCCGCATTGATTTTAACAGGTGTTTCCTGTTCAACTGCGCCTAAAAGACCTACAGAAATAGTTGTTGTACGCAGACAGGCGGAACAGGAACTTGATTTGGGTAATAAGGCTACAGGACAGGGAGAGTATGACAATGCTTTATTATTATTAACAGAAGCAAAAAGAAAAGCGGTAAGCGTTGATGATGTATCACTTATAATTAGAGTATCTCTTTCGTGCGGAAATGCATTACTGTCAATGGGTAGAACCAGTGAAGCATTTGCAGAATGGGATACGGCTATTGTGGAAGCGCAAAGATTGGGAAATGCGGAATTATTATCAGTCTCCAGAATTTTCCGTGCAAGGGGCAGTTTGTTAACTGGCAGGGATACCGCAAGGAGTGTTTTGGATTTGGTAACAAGAGAGCAGGCAAATATAAAAAACAGATACTATTTAGCGTTTTCATGGCAGGTAAGAGGGCTTGCAATACGCGCAATAGAATCTTATACTGAAGCGGAAAACGCAATAAGACGGAGTTTGGAAATTAATGAAAAGGACAGATATTTAGAAAGCGCTTCTTATGATTGGTATATTATAGCATCAATAAGATCATTAGCCGGAAATCATAATGGCGCAATTCAGGCGCTGGAAGCTTCAATGGCGATTGACAGACGAATCGAAAATTCCTGGGGGCTTGCCGCAAGCTGGAAGGCAATGGGCGATATTTATGCTAAAATGGGAAGAGCGAACGAAGCCACCGCAGCTTACGCCAGATCCAACGCAATTCAGGCAGCAGGCAGCAGGTAGTAGATAGAAGGAGATTGTATGACAAATGTGTTTATGAATTCGTATGGGAGGTTGCCGGTTACCTTTGCTAGGGGTGAGGGGGCATACCTGTATGATGTTGATGGGAAGAAGTATTTGGATTTTGGAAGCGGAATTGCTGTAAATCTTTTGGGGCATAATTATCCGCCATTGGTAAAGGCTGTTCAGGAGCAGGCTCAAAAGTTTTTTCATGTTTGCAATTATTATCATAGCGATGTAAGTTTGGCATTTGCTGAAAAACTTGTAGAAGCCTGTTCTGCAGGCGGAATGAAAAAAGTTTTTTTAGGGAACTCCGGTGCGGAAGCAAATGAAGGTGCTTGTAAAATTGCGCGGAAATATTCGCTGTTAAAATACGGAGCAGGCAGGCACACCATAGTAACGCTTAGGGGAAGTTTTCATGGCAGAACAATAACCACCCTTTCTGCTACAGGTCAGGATAAATTTCATAAAGACTTTGGCCCGTTTACAGAAGGCTTTTTACATATCCCCGGCGGCTACATAAATGAACTTGAAAAAGCACTAGACCAAAAAAAAGTTGCAGGGCTTTTTATGGAGGCAATACAGGGTGAAAGCGGAATTGTTCCGCAGTCACAGGAATTTATTGCAAAAGCGGCAAAGTTATGTGAAGAAAGAGATATTCTTTTAATGTTTGATGAAATCCAATGCGGAATGGGAAGATCGGGATCATTCCTTGCGTTTGAACAGTACAATGACTCCAACGGCAAGCCAATAAAAGCGGACATTGTAACTTTGGCTAAGGGCTTGTGCGGCGGGATTCCCGCAGGCGCGGTTCTTGCCGGTGAAAAAGCGTGCGATGTTCTTGTACCGGGAGACCACGGAAGCACATTTGGGGCTAACCCCATTGCCGCCGCCGCAGGGCTTGTTGTTCTGGAGACGGTTAATAAACCTGAATTTTTGAATGACATAAAAAGAAAGGGCGATACACTAATATCGATATTAAAAACATTACCCAAGGTAAAAGAAGTGCGGGGTAAAGGACTTATGATTGGTTTTGATATTGAAGGTGAATCCTGGCCAATTCTTCAAGCCGGGTTAGAAAAGGGACTTTTATTGTTGTCATCCGGCGGAAGCACTTTGCGGCTTCTTCCTCCGTATGTGATTACGGATAAAGAGATGGAACAGGGGTTATCGATATTAAAAGAAATTCTTAGTTGACACTAAAGTTTTTCTCGTAAACTTCAATATCGTTTTGGTTATCACATTCAAACCATCTTTCTGTTGTTTTGATAGCTTCAATATTATTTCCTAAACCAATTAAATGTTGGAGAAGGGTAGTCATATCAAGTTTTTCTACAGGTTTTGGCATTGGCAGTTTAATGGCCTGTTCTATTTTTGCCCAGCCCGATGGATCGAACTTTAATAGTCCCATGTATTGCCCTTGAATATCATCTTTTGATGACGGTTTTTTTCCAATTTCTATAAGTTTGCCGTCATGCATTTTGAAAGTTTCTAAATCATTTAATGGGTCATCAAAGCGTTTGCACCAAAGATCCCAAAATTCCGTGTAGTATGTTATAGAAAATTCTGCTTTGGATGCCATTAGTTTTTTTACAGCTTCCGGGGAATATACAATATCAGAATAACTAATAATACATGATTCTGTACTAAGCCATTCCGACGCTTTGGTAAGGGAGATAAACATATTGGTAACTTCCCATTCCGCATTATGGAAGAATTGTACATCTTTTGCCAATTGACACTGCTCATGGATAACTTCACTTTTGTACCCTGTTACAATGCCAATATCTTTGGGTGCAAAACCTGCATCTTTTAAACTTTCTATGCAGTAATCCAAAAGTGATTTACCCCAAAGTTTCATCATACATTTTGGAAGATTTGCGGTTGCTTCCAACATTCTGCTGCCTCTTCCGGCTGCAAGTATTATTGCTTTCATTTTATACTCCTTGTAAATATTGTATTAAAAAGTTCAATATCTTTTTTGTTAAATGGCGTTTCTCTTTCCGGATGCCACATTATTCCCGCTAATGAAAGATTTTTGTGTTTAATATGTTCAATTACTTGATCATCAGCTTTAGAAATTATATCAAGTTCGATACTTAGTTTATCCGGTGCGTATTCGTGATAACTGTTAACTTCACGGCTGGAATCTAAATTGTGGCGTTTTGCAACATGACCTTCTACCTTGTGCAATGTTCCGCCAAAGTGAATTACAATAGACTGCATGCCTCTGCAAACACCCAATAAAGGTATATTGTTTTTAATTGCGTGTGTTATAAGAAGAGTATCTGTGTTATCGCGCTCAGGAGCAGAGCCGCCGTATTCTACGGGACTGTTTCCGCCGGTTAGAAGTATTCCATCAATATTTATTGAATTTAAAATTTCATTTAATGATGAAGCATGATTAAAAACAGGAATTCCAATAAGCCCGGCTTCCCATAAAAAATCCGCCCATTTTTGGTCTAAGGCATCGCGGCGTTCTTTGTAACTTTCTATAATATCAACTCTTTGGCTTACAAGGATTGTTTTCATTTAAATACCTCTATCTTTCTGTTTGCGCAATCCAAATACAGGCGTTTTGCAAGTGACAACCTTGTAAAAACTTTTTCTCCAACACCAATGGCGGCAGGAATTCCAAGTTCTCCCGCACGAATTGCCATGTGGGAATTTGCGCCTCCATACGCCGTAATAAAACCAAGAATGTCGCAGGAAAAAACCCAGTCAAAGCCGGGGTCTGCCGCTTTTATTAAAAGAATTTTTCCCGTTATATTATCTTTGTTGTGTCCTTCCGCTATTACATCTCCTGTTGCATTTCCCAGAGTGATATAATTTGGAATGCTTGTTGGCATATGGAATGTGTAAATATCGGCGGGGTCAAGAATTACAGGCGGCATTGTAATACCCAGTGTTTCAGCGTGCCGCCTTTTTCCTTCTGCAATAGAATCTGCAAGGGCAGTTTTTATATCCGTAGTGGATGAATAAATTTTGTCTATTAAAAAATAATCTAGGTAAGACATTTCTTCACGGCTGAACCCGTATTGATTTCCAAGTTTATCTAAAAGTTCTAAAACATGGGAAAGGCTTTTTGTAAAAATAAATTTGGAATGTTCTCTTCCTTCTATTCCCGCTTTAAGGAATTTAAATAAAGCAAGAACATCACCTTTTAAGCCTTGGTTTATCATTTCATTTTGAATAGCGGAATACTGGTCTATGGAAAGGGCGAATGGCTCTTTCTGGCGTGCACTTTCATGCGATGCCGCCTCTGTTTGTCCGCCAAGATACATTTCCGGCGCGGCATCATAGCGTTTGGAAGTTATGTCATAAGTTCCGGGGCGCAGGTGTCCGTATTTTTTTAAGAAAGCGGATTGTGAAAGTTCCTGCCAGTCGGCGGACATTTGCGAGCTTACAGTATTAAGGCTTCCCATGTAATTTTGATAATCCCGTTCAGAAAGAATGCCAATTGCAACTAACGATTTTAAAAGCTGCACGGCAATAAAGCCTGCACGAGCAAGACCTGCAAAAGGCAGCGTACCATAACGGGTACAATCTGCTATTAGCCAGTAAATTTTGGATATGTCATCCATCTTGCTGTTTATAATAATTTCACGCCGCTTATCCAGAATGTCAATTTTTTGAGTATCTATAATCCATAACCCATCCTGAACATTAATAATATTGTTGGTTAAATCGCAAAGAGAATTTCTTAAAGTGTCTATATCTTTTTGAGTAAAGCCATGTTCAGATAATTTTTTTAACCGTTTAGGAAGATCAAATGTATTACAGGAAAATACAATCTCAAATTCTACTTTATCATGCTTGTCAGGGTCTGCGGCAAGGCTGTCAAGATAATAGTTGGCAAGTTTTTCACTTAACGCATCATCTATATCTTTTGGAATAAATGAATTAAAACTTATTCTTATGTCGATATAAGGCAGCCCGCAAAATTCCACCATAAGGGGAAAGCTTCTAAGATTTTTGTAACCGTATTCATTGCGTTGATACGCCCATGTGCCGTCAGTAATAAGTTTTTTGTACAAAGAAGATGCAAGCGGTCTTGGCCTAATACCAATCATTTCTGCAGGGTTCCAGTCCGACATTACACCGTAAATTGTTCGTCGACCTTGCGCATAAGGGTGTAATCCCATGCTTGTTGTAATAAAACTAAAAGCCCTTTCCAAAATTTCTTTTTGTTTTTCCAGATTTGCGGTTTCTTTTTGCAGAACAAGAGGTCTTGCCTGTAAAACATACAACGAATTATCTTTTGTAAACGCAAATTCAATATCAATATTTTTTTGGCCAAAAAGCTCGATAATTTCTTCAGCCGCTTCTACAAGAGTGTCCAGCTTTTTATTACCGCTTTTTTTACCGTGAAAAATATAACAGGTAGAAGTGTCCGCTTGCTGTCCGGAAGTAATGGATTCTGAGGAGCCTGAGGTATCATCATAATTTATAACAAAATAATTTCCGCCTGTGTTGGGATCCACCGTAAACAATACGCCGGACATAGCAATATCTTTTAACATGGGCTGTACTAAAATTTGATTATCTGTAGTTTTATCATCGTAAGATTCATGAACTTTTTTTGCCGCATCTATTATATTTTCCGGCGCTATGTTTAAGAGCGATAAAAACTGACCTGCCATAGAGCTGTTTTCAGTATCTTCATTTGATGCAGAGGAGCGAACAATAAGGGGTGTTTTAAATTCTTTTTGAACTTGCTTTTTAATTTCTTCCGGATTGGAAAGAAGATTGCTTGTTTGTATAACAAACTGCGGAAGTATTTTACTTTTTTTTACGCATGGCTCCAACGCTTTTAGCGTTCCTGCTTTTGTAGAAAATTTTAACATATCACACCATTCCTTCTGTTGTTTTTATCATAAAATCAAATACTTTTTTACCGGCTTCACCCTGATACGCCCATGCACTAGTTTTTACTTTGGCAGCAGCATTTTTCAAAGAATCATTAGCTGATTCATTTGAAATTAAATTTGGAAGTTCATTAAACATACCGGGTTCTAACGCAATGCCGGTATTTTTAAGATTGCTAAAAGTCCAAATTTCATCTTGAGCCTTATATATATCATACGCATCACGGCCCTTCCAATCAAGCTCTTGTGCGGCGTAAAATACCGGTTTATTAAGTAAAAACATAAAATCCAAGATAATACCGGAAAAATCAGAGATCATTACATCGGCTTTTTTTAGGGAATAAATATTGTCCCTTTCAAAATCCCATTCAAGGTTAGCGGTGTCTGCATATTTTAAGGTTAAGCGGTCTATTATATCTTTTTCTACAAGTAAAGATTGAGGGTGCGGCCGGATAATTATACGCCATCCTGTTTTTACAAGCGGATCTAAAAGTTGTTCTCCATATCTGGAAAGAAGAGCGGTTTTGCTCCATGAAGGAGAAACAAGAACTGTAAAAAAATGAGGTTCTTCTTTAGGTATTTCATCCAATTTTTTAGCGTATTCATCAAGATAGGGGCATCCTGTTGTTACAATTTGCTTTTCAGGTAAATTGCGGACTTTTTCCAATTTGCGGATATGTTCTTCCTGATACCCATATCCATTTACAAGCAAGGAATCAAAATAATCAAGGCCAAACATTTCACACTGCGCAAACTCTGACGGAGTATGATATAAATGACTGTAATGTTTTACCATTTTGGATCTTTTCCACTGATAAACATCCAGCCCCGGAGTTGTAGCAAGAACAAAATCCGCAGATAAAAAATTAAGCCGGGCAAAAGCTTTGTTTCCGGTTCCTATATATTCCGGTTTAATAAATTTAAAGTCCGATTTAAAAACAGGATCATCTGCTGATGAAGTTAAATAAAGAAGTTCTATATTTTGGTTTTCAAATTCTTCTAAAACAGGTTTAAATAAAGTCCAGTATCGTTTATCTTCCGCATATATTACAAATTTATGTTTTGTTCTGTTTTTGGTTTTTCCGCCCGTAAACAAATGTTTAATTTTTAATTTAAAAGACTGAAACCCAAAAAATACTGCCGCAGCTATTCCAACTAATAATGAAAAAAGAGCGCTTCCTGTACCGGGGTCTATGTAAAGGAGCTGTATTATCATGAAAAACCCCTATAACTTTCATCAAGTGTTTTTAACTCATCCAGAGTGTCAATTTCTATTATATCGTCAAAAGAACATTCACGGACTTGTATTTTGTAGTCATTTATAAAATACTTTAAGGGAACTTCATCCCAATATTTTTCTTTGCCGTCGAGCATATTGTAAACTTGTTCTATATGTTTAGCTAATTTTGCACCATCGGTTTCATTCCAGTAGGAAATGCCAAACATATGGTGTACATTATTTCCGCCAATTTTTACTTTTGTAATGATATTTCCATTGGTTTCAAAACACCAGTCAGTTGTTCGTTCAGTTGGAACGCCAAGGTAATTGCTGGAATCTTGATCTTTTTTTATAAGAGCCGGATTTTTAAGAAGTAAATCAGATTCAATTATATAGGCGTTTTGTAAAAAATCCCGTGCAATATAAACAGAAGAAATATTATTTGCTTCATTGTAATAAGGATTTTCGATGAAATTAATATTAGGATATTTTTCTTTTAAAATATCAAATTGTTTTCCTAAATAACCCCGGACAATATAAATTTCTTCTATACCGGCGGCGCAGACAGCATCCAATAGTGTATCTATAATTCTTACTCCATTAACTTTGATAAGAGGTTTGGGCGTAGTTAGAGTTAAAGGAGAAAGGCGAGTCCCGGAACCTGCCGCAATAAAAATTGCCCGTTTTACCATTATTTGCCGCCCGGTATTAGTTCAAGTATTTCTTTTATGGACATACAACATTTATCCGCTTCTAAAGACCTTTCGTTTTCCAAAATTGTTTTTGCAACATTCATCATTGCAGGGTACGAAGCTCTAAGCATGTGGTTTGCGTAAATTATTATTGTTGCTCCCCAATCTACAAGTTCTTTTTCCGTAAATTGATTATAAGTTGTAGGAACAAGTACAATGGGAATACTGGAATATTCAGCACGGAATTTTTGGCAAAATTCTTTTATATCATCGCCGGATTTTTCTTTGCTGTGAATCATAACGCCGTCAGCCCCTGCAGTAACATAGGCTCGCGCCCTTTCCAGTGCGTCAGAAACCGGCATTCCCGCTATAAGACTTTCCAGACGGGCAATAATCATAAACTCTTTTGTAACTTGGGCGCGTTTTCCTGCGCTTAATTTTTCTGAAAATTCTTCTATAGAGGCAAGCTCCTGATTTACTTCTGTTCCAAAAAGAGAATTTTTCTTTAGCCCGATTTTATCCTCGATAATTACTGCGGATATTCCGTTTCTTTCCAAGGTACGGACTGTAAAAACAAAATGTTCTGTTTTTCCGCCTGTGTCGCCGTCAAAAATAATGGGCTTTGTAGTACATTCTAAAATATTTGTAAGATCCAAAAGGCGCGTTGTTAAGTCAACCGCTTCTATATCCGGCTTTCCTTTGCTGGTAGAGTCGGTAAGGCTTGATGACCATAAGCCGTCAAAACAGCGGATTCCGTTTTCTTTTTCAACTTCTAAATTTTCTATAATTAAAGCGGAGATTCCTGAATGAGCTTCCATGATTCGCAACGGTACCTGCATAGGTTTTTTCATATCTATAAGACGGCGCAATGTTTTTAAGCGAATATCCGGCGTAGTGCCTAGCGAACGCATAGCCTCATGAAGAGCGGAAGAATTAACTCCCTTTGTATACGGAATTTCAATTACCTGTCCGCCAGTTTCTTTCATAAGAGCTATAACCGCATCTCTTTCTTTGCTTAAAGGGCCTGATTTCCAATCATCTCCGTGTATAATGGCATCCGGTTTATATTTTTTTAGGTTTGGAATATAACTCCATTCTTCCTGCGGTACAACTTTGCTTACACCTTTTATATTTTCTACAACATTAAGCCGTTGTTCCCAAGTTAAATAGGGAAGCCGTTTATGGGAAGCGATAGCGGAATCCGTTAAAAGGCCAACAAGCACCTCTCCATGATTGGAAGCTTCTTTAATTATATTAATAATACCGGGGTGAATAATATCGCCTGATAATCCAAGATAAATAGTCATACACATACCCCAATCGATTTCATATAGTCTTCCAGAATAACGGTAAAAGCTTTCATTTCTTCCGGCTGAATGTCTCCAATATTGGCTATTCTGAATGTATTTGCGTTAGAAAGTTTGCCCGGATAAATTGTAAAACTTTTTGATTTTGCAAGATCGTGTAACGCATCAAATGAATATTTTGGAGTGTCAGGCTCTATAATAGCCGTAATAAGTTTAGATTGAATCTCTTCCGGAACAAGCATGGTTAAGCCCAGCTTTTTTATGATTTTTACAAGCTCTTCCCAACAGGCGGAATAACGGGCATAACGGTTTTCTATACATTCTTGTTTTGCTTCTATAATTGCCTGTTTAAGTGCGTACATGGTTTGTACGGGCGGAGTAAAACGGGTTTGTTTTGTTTTTTTAAAGTAACTATATTGATCCCAAAGATTTAAATAATAATTCCGCATAGGATAGTTTGCGGTTTTTTCCAATGCTTCCTTTCTGCAAAAAACAAAACCAACACCTGCCATACCTTGAATATTTTTATTAGAAGTTGATGCCATAAAGTCAAAACAATCATTATCCATATCGATAGGAATAGCAGCAAACGCGCTTACCGCATCAATAATTGTGGTAATGTTATTCTCATGGCAAAAACGGCAAAGCTCCGGAGCCGGGTTTAATAATCCCGTTGTTGTTTCATGATACACAATAGCAAAGTGCGTAAAATTATCTTTAATAAGTTTTTCTTTTATTTTTTCCACATCCAATGGTTCAAAGCCGGAGCTTTTATAAACTTCAAAATTAAGCTTATACACAGAGGCAATTTTAGCAAAACGGTCGCCATAAGCGCCATTATCAACAATTAAAAGTTTGCCGTTATCCGGTATACAAGAGGAGATCATAACTTCGTCTGCGGCAGTTCCCGAGCCGCCAAATAAAACGGTTTCTATTTTGCCCGGCTTTCCTGCCATTAAAGAAAGTTCCGCACAAATCCATTCCATAAGTTCGCCAAATTCTTTTTCGCGCGGGCAAATGTCCGGGCATACTTGAGCGTATTTAACGGTATCTGTAGTTGTAGCGGGTCCGGGATTAAGCAATATTTCCCTTTTAATTTTTTCCATTGTCATAATTTATCCTTTGAGATTATTTTTTTTGATAAAAAATTCATAAACGCTTCTTTATTTTCTTGCGGGCTTGAAGTAGGGCGGCCTAAATCTTTACGGCTGCCTTTGCGAACAAGTACCTCGATATATAAAGGTCTTTCTATTTCTTTTAACACATTCCGTAGTTCTTCCTTAGTTTTTGCATAAAAAACACGATCATAACCTGCCGCAAAAGCAATGCCGGGAAGATCGATTTTGTCTGCTATTGTGGGCTGCCCTCCGACAGAATCATGCGCGCCATTATTTAAAACAATATGCCGTAAGTTAGCGGGCTTTTGCGCGCCAATAGCCGCAATGTTGCCAAGGTGCATAAGAGCCGCGCCGTCACCGTCAATACAAGTTACAGGGAGTTCCGGTTTTTCCATAGCAATGCCTAAAGCTAATGAAGATGAATGACCCATCGATCCTACTGTTAGAAAATCCCGCTCATGCCCCATATTGTGTTTTTTACGAAGTTCAAATAGTTCTCTTGATGCCATACCGGTCGTGGAAACAAAAATTTCATTTTCAGAAGAAGAAAGGATAATCTCTTCTATGGCTTCTTCCCGGCTCATTTCAGTTTGGGAAGATTCAGTAGCAAGGGAATACGGGGCAAATGTATCTTTTTTAACAATAAGCGCAAAGGGAGTGTTTTCTTTTTTTATATGGGCATAACATTCTTTAATTTGGTTTTTAACGACATCTTCATTGGGCTCTAATATTAAATACGGAATATTCATAGCATCAAAAAGGGCGCAAGTAACTTTACCCTGTTTAATGTGCTGAGGCTCATCTTTTGTTCCGGGCTCTCCACGCCAGCCGACAAGCAGAATCATGGGAATACGGTAGACATCACCGTCTGCAAGAGACAGAAGGGGGTTTATAGCGTTGCCAATGCCGGAGTTTTGCATATACACAAGCGGAACTTTCCCTGTGGCAAGATGATGCCCGGAGGCAAGGGCAACAGCAGCCCCCTCATTTACAGCGATTATATGATTGGTAGAGTTGTCAGTAATATATGCACAAATGCTTTTTAAAAGAGAATCCGGTACGCCTGTAAAAAAATCCGTGTCCTGTTCGGCAAGCAGATTGTAGAAAAAAGCAGGAGATATACTCATGTTTATAAATTACCCTTTTTTTTATGATTTATCAAGTATCAAGATTCGGTCAGTAAGTCAATCTTGCCTTCACCCAAAGCTTTTAGCATCCTCCGTTTAATATCGCCTGCATCTTTGCCTTTCCCCACAAAGTCTGCGATTTTGCTTCTAGTATCCCGCCGTTTGGAATTTTGCCCGTAAGGGCAGGTACAGGCTGCTTTTAAGATATTTTGTTCGGAAGCGCACTCTATAATTTGCTTTTCTTCCAGCAGGGCAAGCGGGCGGATAAGGGTTACCGGAAATTTACGGTATTTCATAAAAACCGGCATAGCTAGGAGAGTACCTTTTGAGCAAAGGTTCATAAAAAAAGTTTCTATAATGTCGTCAAGATGATGCCCAAGCGCGATTTTGTTAAAACCATTTTCCACCGCGTATTGAATAAGTTCCAGCCGTCTTTGTGTGGAGCACCAGTAACAGTTCATCTCTCTGCCTTCTTTTAATCTTCCAATAACGGGTACAAATAAATCCGTAAAAGATACACCCCATTCTTCCAATCTTTTGCTTAAAACAGATTTTTTACAGCAAGCGCAGAAATCCGTACTTATGTGCAGACCAGCAAGTTCATAGTTTATTTTTAACGCAGGCCTAATCTGCGACAACGCCCAAGCCAACACACTGGAATCCTTCCCGCCGGAAACCGCAATTAAAATCCTGTCTCCCTCACAAATAAGAGAACGATCCATTACCGTCTTAATAACAAACTTCTTCACAAGCTCCGAAGGATTTGTCTTACTTAAAAATCTCATCCCTTCTTCCTCTGTGCTCTCTGTGAACTCTGTGGTTTAATCTTCTCTTCCTCCGAAAAAACACACCCGCAATATTTCTGCATATAAAAACCTTTAGCTCTTGCAGCAGCCTGACCCTCACGAAAAAGCGAACGAAAATCCCTATATAAAAACTGGATATTGTATATCGATGCCACTTCTTCTCCAATTTTTACAATAGCTTCATGATTCTGATACGGACTAATCAACAGGGTTGTAGAAAAAGAGCCATATCCTTCTTGCACAGCAGTTTGCGCAGTTTTTTCCAGTCTCATACGGTAACAAATCTTGCAACGGTTTTCTTTTTTAGGATAAACCACATCAAGAAAAGAGTTAAGCCCATATTCATCGTACATAACAAGTTCCAACTTTTCCGTCTTGGCAAATTCCGCCAAACAATCTCGTCTTGCCTTATACTCGGCAAACAAATGAATATTAGGGTTATACCAAAAAAGCACCGGCTCAATCCTTTCATTGCGCAAGCTCTCTACACAAGAAATGGAGCAGGGCGCACAACAGACATGTAACAAAATACCACTTTTCATTTTTTCATCTCTCACTTTTTTATACAAATTCATTTAGCGCAAAGTGCGCAAAGTAAATACGCAAAGTACGCAAAGCATTTTTTTTATTTGCTACCTGCTACCTGTCATAGCATACTCACGGGGTCGACATCAATTTCTAGAAAGACCTTGGTATCTCTGCCTTTTTCGTATTTTGCCATTGTTTCACGGGCAATTGCATGAATGGTGCCCATGTTTTGTCCGCGTAAAATTAGTTGTACTCTGTGATTATTGTTAATTATACCAATAGGACATTCTGAAGGGCCTAGCATATCTATACCCTTAGAAATTAGCGGTTTTGCAAAGCCCGCAAGGCGGGTAATTGCTTCTTCCGCCCTTTTTTCTTCTCTTGCACGAATGGTAAAACGGATTATTCGTGAGTAGGGCGGAAAGTTTAGCGCTAATCTTTGGCCAAGTTCCGCTTTGTAAAAGCCTGCTATATCCATAGCGCAGGATTTTATAATAACGGGGTCATTCATTCGTAAAGTTTGAACAATAACTTTACCGTCAGGAAAATATCTTCCCGCCCGCCCGGCTACCTGCACGATAAGGGAAAAAGTCCGTTCAGCCGCACGGAAATCCGGAAGATGAAGACCGGTGTCTGCTAACACAACACCTACCAATCGTACTCCGGGAAAATTAAGACCTTTTGCAACCATTTGAGTTCCCAAAAGAATATCAATTAATCCTGCTTTAAATTGAGCCAGTGTATCTTCAAGACCGCCTTTTTTTCCAGCAGTATCGGCATCAACGCGGCGAACGCGAAGATCCGGAAATGTTCGTTTTACCTCTTCTTCTATCATTTCTGTTCCAAAACCGCGGTAACCTGCTTCTACAGACCCGCATTTAGGACATACTTTTGGGACAGGTTCTGAATAACCGCAATAATGGCAAATGCACTTGTTTTTTGCCTTGTGCCAAGTAAGAGAAACAGAGCAGCTGCGGCAGGTTTGTTCATGACCGCAGGATTTACATTGATAAAAATACGCAAAGCCTCGGCGGTTTAAAAATAAAATAGTTTGTCTTCCCATAGCGGCAGTAGCAAGAATCTCATCTTTTAATTCTTTTGTAATACAACCTGTACTGGATGCAAGATTTACCGCTTTTATTTGCGGCATACCTCCGCCGGATACTCGATGTGTTAAATTCAACCGCTTTATACTGCCTTCTTCCATAAGCTTCCATGCTTCTAAAGAAGGGGTGGCGGAACCCATTACAAGACAGGCTCCGTCGACAGTGTTAGCTGCCATCTGACAGCGTTTTAACGCAACCTGCCGTGCATGATAACGCGGCGTGTTCCCCGATTTATAAGAACCATCATGCTCTTCATCTATGATTATTAATCCAAGGTTGGGGACAGGCGCAAATACCGCACTGCGTGGACCAACTACAATGGGCGCATTTCCCTTACGAATCCTAACCCATTCAGAAAGCCGCGCAGAGGGAGTCATGCCTGAATGTAAAGTTGCGGCAAGAGAACCAAATCGGCTGCCAATCATTTCTGCAGTTTGATGGGTAAGGGAAATCTCAGGAACAAGATAAATTACAGATTTATTTTGATTCAGCATATGCTGGGCGGCTCTTAAAAAAACTTCAGTTTTACCTGAACCTGTTACGCCGTAAAGGTAGAATAATTTGGGGAGAGGGGAGTTAGGAACGGGAGGTTCAGTTGTTGTTATAGCGCTAAGAGCAACAGCTTGTTCTTCTGAAATAGAAAGCGATAGTTCGTTTGTTTCTTCAGTATCCTGAATGTTAGGGAGTACAACTCTTCTGCCGGAGGGGATCATGCAAGAAAGAGCCTGACCTGTGCTGCATAAATAAAAATCCGCCATCCATTTTGCAAGTTCTACATTTTCTATATCATAAAGTGGGTCTGCATCCACAACACGGCGAATTTTTTTTATTGATACTTCTTTTACGCCTTGGGGTAATGTGCCGCGCTTTCCTATTATGTATCCGGTCATTTCTCTTCTTCCAAACGGAACCATTGCCCGTTTCCCAACAGCGGCTTGTCTTTTATCATCAATTTGATAAGTAAAACTATGAGAATTTGGAATATCAAAAACAAGATCAAAGTAAATAGACAACTACTTACCCCCGGATTCATCAAACTTTGCTTTTAAAAGTTTTAAATCTTCCCATGCAGGGCGTTTATAAGATTCATTACGCAAAAGAGCGGCAGGATGATATGTTACTAAAAGCGGGATCGACAAAGTATCGATCTTAAAATCATAAAATTTTCCGCGCAGTTTTCCTGTTGATTCACTTGTTTTTAACAACGATTGGGCGGCGACTCTTCCCGCAATAAGAATGAATTTTGGCCTTAATAAAAGAATTTGTCTTTTTAGAAAATGCGCGCAAGCGGCAGTTTCTTCCGGGAAAGGGTCGCGGTTATTGGGCGGCCTGCATTTTACAACATTGGCAATAAAGGCATTTTCATTTCTGGAAAGCCCGATAGAAGCAAGCATTTTATCTAAAAGCTGACCTGCCCTTCCAACAAATGGCCTGCCTTGCGCATCTTCTTCCTGACCGGGACCTTCCCCAATTACCATGACAAGCGGGGCAGGGCAGCCCTCACCCGGAGCGGCATTTGTTCTTTTTGCATGAAGCCCGCACCCGGTACAAGCACGGATTTCACCGGCTATCTGTTCAAGAGAATCCCTAAATTCCGGCTGCCGATTTTCATTATGGTAGCCGGTTGAAAGGTAGTCAGATAATAGATTTAGAAGCATAGCCTATTATATAGCAGATTTTCAGTATATGAAAGTGACGGGGTCACGACGAAACGCGGATTTACGCGGATATTACTGATTTACGCGGATTATTTTAGCTAGTTAAGATAATTTATCTAACCTACCAATCTTAAAAATTTAAATTTTTAGTTTAGCTTTGAGAGGATAAGAAATCTTAGCTCTCATAGCTATCAGCGTAAATCAGCGTTCAATCCGTGTAAATCCGCGTTAAATGGTGACCCCGTCCCTGACCCCCAAAGTACACAAAATATGGGGTAGGGGGTTGACTGGTACGCTATATATGTGGTACTATATATAGTGTAGGTAGGAGGCGGGTACACTATATGCGTTGTCCACATTGTGGGACTATAGAAGACAAGGTTGTTGAATCTAGGACTCTGGCTAATGGCGATGCTGTGCGCCGCCGCAGGGAGTGCATTTCATGCAATTACAGGTTTACCAGCTATGAAAAGATCGATGAACAGCAGTTTATGGTGATTAAGAAAAATAATCGCCGTGAGCCTTTTGATCGATCCAAAATAGAAAAAGGTGTTATTCGGGCGCTTGAAAAAAGGTCGGTTTCTCCTATGCAGATAGAAAATCTTGTAAATGAAATTGAAGATGAAACTGCAATTTTAAGCGGCGACTCAAGGGAAATATCGACATCTACTGTTGGTGATTTGGTGCTTAAAAAACTGGAAGGATTGGACAAGGTTGCTTATATCCGTTTTGCATCGGTTTATAAACATTTTAATAACCTTGATGAATTTGTACAGGAGATAAAAAAAGTTGGAGCTAATTAAATAGATTGAGGCCGTGCTATTTATAGCACGAGTTTGTCAGCCTTAGGAGGGGCCTTTTTATTAGGGGAGGGCTGACAAAGTTTTTTGCCTGGCTGCTTAATCGAAGATAATAATCTTTGGTTAAGTAGTCAGGTTTTTTTTGGGGATCGTTAAACATTCCCGCTTTTATCTTCCAATTGCAACCTGATAAATTCCTTCTCTTTTTCTATCTCAGTCCTTAGTTGTTCTTCTGTAGGAAGATAAAGTTTGTACTTAGTTGCAAAAAGATGCTCGTTGCCTTTAAGAATTGAATATCGGGCTATGTCTTTATCAGTTTCAGAGCAAAGTATTATACCGATGGTAGGATTATCACCTTCACTTCGTTTTAGTTCGTCAAACATTTTTACATACATATCCATCTGCCCAATATCTTGATGAGTGATACGCTCTGTTTTAAGATCAATAAGAATAAAACACTTTAAGATATAATTATAAAAAACCATATCTACATAATAGTCAGACGAATCAGTACGAATTAGCTGTTGGCGTTCTACAAAAGCA
>Ga0099364_10002770_pt1 | contig 27755 bp, 28 predicted proteins | sample TergutTh196P3_FD_73070 | JGI IMG/M metagenome (GOLD analysis project Ga0099364, IMG submission 73070) | Microcerotermes parvus P3 segment gut microbial communities from Pointe-Noire, Republic of the Congo - Th196 P3 | ecosystem: Host-associated > Arthropoda: Insects > Digestive system > Gut ... | reverse complement strand
AGGTGCTTTGCCTTTTGCTCTTGCTGCTTTAGCAGCTAAGCAAACGGACAGCGGAGCAACGAAGTTGCGTAGACCGTTCGCAGAACGGCGTGCGAAGCACGTAGCACCGTAGCGAGCATCGACAGCGTAGCCGTAAGGCGGAGATAGCACGCTCTTGTTTTAATAAAATGAGAACGTGATTAAAAATTAGTAGAATGTGAGAGGATGATGTGGTCATGGTAGAAGACGAAATGGAAAAAGTTGTCGAAGACAGCAGTGAAAACGTACCCGTAACTTCAGAAATATCAACTGATGAGGCTGTTTTGGAAAATGGAGAAAATCCAGTTGAAACAATGGTTATTCAGGAGGGTAAAGGAGATATTGAGGAAGAAGTAATTGCTGAGCCAGAAATCGCTCAACCAGCCATTTCTGAACCAGTCGTTACCCAACCCCAAACTGAAAGTTATCAAGATATTCCAACGACGACATTAGAACAAAATAAGTCACAAATTAGAACAAAGTGGAATTGGGGTGCTTTTTCGTTTACGATGTGGTTTGGGATTGCTCATCGTGCTTATCTAGGCTTGCTGATTTTACTGGGTTTAATTCCTTGGGTAGGTTGGATTTTTGCAATTGTGTGGATGATTATCTTTGGGCTTAATGGTGAAAGATGGGCTTTGGAAAATCCAGATAATCACTATCGGGATGAAGAAGAGTTTAGAAAAATTATGGATGGTTGGAATAGAGCGGGGCTTATTGCTTTCATTATCGGAGCTGTAATGATTGTTCTGGCTATTCTGTTACTTTCACTTCTTATTGCTACTGTTTTTAATAATTTGGATTATTTCCAACAACAATTTAATCAAAACTATCATCATTTCAGTTATTGAAGTGATTACTTCATTGGTGGGGGATTCTTTCTCCCCCGCCAATGTTAGTAGAACGAAAGCAGAGCTTAGTGCTGCTTATCCCGCCACCTTGCAGAGGTGGGGGAATTAGCACGCACTTGCTAAGTTAAAGTTAATTTTTGATAGAAAAATGGAAAAGCGGGCAACCGCTTTTTGTGTTATAATTAGAATTAATTTTCAGAAAAAATGAGATGAAGTTGTGAAGTCATACGTTTTGTATTTATCGGAATATCTAGTCACTCTTAGAGTAAATCAAAGTCTGACTTCATGAGTTTAGTGAGAAAACGAGGGGTGTCGTGGGAAAAATTATTGAACTTGATGAAAGTCTCGCCAATCAAATTGCGGCTGGAGAAGTGGTTGAAAGACCAGCAAGTGTTGTGAAGGAGCTGGTTGAAAATTCTATTGACGCAGGAAGCGATAAAATTATCATCAAAGTTGAGGAAGCTGGACTTCGTCTGATTGAAGTCACGGATAATGGCTCTGGGATAGAAAAAGAAGATGTTGCAGTGGCACTTAGACGTCATGCTACAAGTAAAATCAAAGAGGCGGGAGACTTGTTTCGGATTCGTACATTAGGATTTCGGGGAGAGGCGATTCCGTCAATTGCATCTGTCAGTGAATTTACGATTGAGACAAGTGTGAGTGCTGAAGAATCAGGGACTAAACTTGTTGCTAGAGGGGGTGAGATTACGACAATTGAACCTTTGGCAAAGCGTTCAGGAACAAAAATCTCAGTTGCCAATCTGTTTTACAATACACCAGCAAGACTTAAATACATCAAGTCTTTGCAGGCAGAATTATCGCACATTACGGATATTGTTAACCGTTTGAGTTTAGCACATCCGGAAATTTCTTTCACGTTAGTTAATGAAGGACGAGAATTTTTAAGAACGAGTGGTTCGGGTGATTTGCGTCAAGTTATTGCTTCTGTTTATGGGATTGCAACGGCTAAAAAGATGCGACTCGTGGAAAAGTCAGATTTGGATTTTGAGTTGACGGGTTATGTTAGCTTACCTGAGCTTTCTCGTGCTAATCGAAATTATATTACACTCTTAATTAATGGGAGATTTATTAAAAATTTCTTGCTTAATCGTGCAATTTTGGATGGTTATGGTAATCGTTTGATGGTGGGGCGATTCCCGATTGCTGTGTTGTCTATCCATATTGATCCAAAACTTGCGGATGTCAATGTTCATCCAACTAAACAAGAAGTACGTTTGTCAAAAGAGAAAGAATTGATGGCGTTGATTTCCAGAGGGATTGAAGAAGCATTTCTTGACGGAGTTCTCATCCCTGATGCTTTGGAGAATTTGCAAAAGCGTCCGGTGTCAAAAGTTGAAAATAATGTGCAAACAGAGCTACCATTGCAACAATCACCTTTATATTATGATAAAATACGACAAGATTTCTATGTTGGTGAAACAAATGTGTTTAATAAAAATGAAAATTTAATAAGAGAAGAATGGGTAGAGCCCCAAATTGTTACTGATAGCGCTGATATAGTAGCATCATTTGCTGACAAAAATTTGTCAGTGAATAATGTTGCTGATAGTGAGGATTTGTCAGTGCTGACAGAAACAAAACAAGCTTTTCCCCAGCTGGAATACTTAGCCCAGCTTCATGCGACTTACCTGTTGTGTCAGGCACCAGAAGGATTATATTTGGTGGACCAACACGCTGCTCAAGAGCGTGTCAAATATGAATATTGGAAAGACAAAATAGGAGAAGTGAGTATGGAACAGCAATTATTGTTGGCTCCTTATCTCTTTGATTTACCTAAAAATGATGCCTTGATTTTGTCAGAAAAAAAAGATTTACTCCATGAAGCTGGAATTTTCTTAGAAGAATATGGAGAAAATCAATTTATTCTGAGAGAACATCCCATTTGGTTAAAAGAAAATGAGATTGAAACTTCTATCAATGAGATGATTGATATTATCCTATCCTCCAAGGAATTTTCACTAAAAAAATATCGGCATGAACTAGCGCAAATGGTAGCTTGCAAGAGTTCAATCAAGGCGAATCATCCGCTAGATGCCGAATCGGCAAGAAATCTTCTAAGAGAATTAGCAACCTGTGAAAATCCTTACAGTTGTGCGCATGGGCGACCTACGATTGTGCATTTTTCTGATGATGATATTCAGAAGATGTTTAGAAGAATTCAAGAAACACATCGCTCAAAAGCTGCAACATGGAAAGATTTTGATTAGAAAGTTACTGACAGAAACTCTGTCAGTAGCTCAATCAATATTAGAAAAGTAGAAAAATGTTTGAATATCTTAATGGAAAATTAGTTAAAATTTCCCCAACTCATATTGTTATTGATGTGCAAGGGGTGGGGTATCTGGTCAGTGTTGCAAATCCTTATGCCTGGTCAGCAACGATGAATACTGAAATTAAAGTTTTTGTGCATCAGGTCATTCGAGAGGATGCTCATACTTTGTATGGTTTCATCAATGAAGGTGAAAAATCACTTTTTTTGCGCTTGATTAGTGTTTCTGGGATTGGCCCGAAATCAGCACTTGCAATTATTGCAGCAAGTGACAACGAAGGATTGATTAACGCCATTGATAGCAATGACATCAAATATCTGACCAAATTTCCAGGAGTTGGTAAGAAAACGGCGATGCAGATGGTGCTTGACTTAGCTGGAAAATTTGACTTAACGACTTCGTCAGCACTTACAATAAATTCTGTCAGCACTGACAGTAATAATGTGGCGCTAGAGGAAGCGATAGAAGCTCTACAAGCACTCGGTTACAGAGCCACTGAGTTGAAAAAAGTCGAAAAAGAATTGGCAAATCAGAAAGGTCTGACAAGCGAAGAATATATCAAGTCTGCCCTAAAATTAATGATGAAATAATTCTGTCAGCACTGACAGAATTTGCAATGCTTCTTGACGGTGTTGCTCACATCTTGTAATAATTGAGTTCGTACGATTAGAAATGAGTGAAAAAAGATAAATCTCTCCAAGAAACTTCGTTTCTCTCCGAGTTTTCCTATTTTTCATCATTTCTTGCAAATCGTGCTCACATCTTGTAATTGAATTCGGCTACTTAGAACTCAGGAAAATAGATAAAAGTCTCCAATGAGCAAAGCTCATCTCCGTCTTTTACTATCTACGTGCTTTCAGCACTACGCTGTCCATTGGATTGCCATTTGGCGTTGCTGCTTTAGCAGCTTACAGCCAATGCCTTTTGCTCTTGGGGCTTTAGCCCCTAAGCAAACGGACAAATGTCCTAGGGTCATGCGAAGCTATGTGCTGAAGCACAAAGAGCCAAGTGGCAATTTTCATGAGTTCTGGACAAGCAGCTTCACATCTTGTTATAATGAGGATAATATGAACGACATTTTAAACAAAGAATCAATGGATGACGAAGTACAATTGGAAAAATCCCTCAGACCACAATATTTTAGTCAGTATATTGGTCAGGACAAAGTCAAAAACCAGTTAGAAATATTTATCAAAGCTGCAAAATTACGCGAGGAAGTGCTTGACCACGTCTTACTTTTTGGGCCTCCAGGGCTCGGTAAAACAACAATGGCATTTGTAATTGCTAATGAACTAGGAGTTAATATTAAACAAACTGCAGGACCAGCAATCGAGAAACCAGGAGATTTAGTTGCGATTCTCAACGAGCTTGAGCCGGGCGATGTTCTTTTCATTGATGAAATTCATCGAATGCCAATGCAAGTCGAGGAAGTCCTTTACAGCGCGATGGAAGACTTTTATATTGATATCATGCTAGGTTCTGGCGATGGTTCGCGCAGCGTTCATCTAGATTTACCGCCATTTACTTTGGTTGGAGCAACAACACGTGCAGGAATGTTGTCAAATCCTTTGCGCGCACGTTTTGGTATTTCAGCACATATGGAATACTATGCCGACAAAGACTTGGAAGAAATTGTCAATCGGACGGCAGATATTTTCGAAATAGAAGTCATTGACAACGCAGCCTTGGAAATCGCGCTACGTTCGCGTGGCACACCACGTATTGCGAATCGTTTACTCAAGCGTGTGCGTGATTTTGCTCAGATTATGGGTGATGGTCGAGTGGATAAATTAATTACAGATAAAGCACTCACAATTCTTGATGTAGATAATGCTGGATTAGACTACATTGACCAGAAAATCTTGAAGACAATGATTGAGATGTATAATGGTGGTCCTGTTGGACTTGGTACATTAGCAGTTAATATCGCTGAGGATAGAGAAACAGTTGAGGATATGTATGAGCCCTATTTGATTCAAAAAGGATTCCTTATGAGGACGAAGCAAGGACGAAAGGCAACTAAACTAGCATACGAACATCTTGGATATGTCTATAATCATGAGGATTGAAGATGAGAGTGATTAATATCAATGGACCAATAAACTCTGGGAAATCAACAATTTCAAAACTTCTATCGGAAAGATTACCTAATAGTATTTTTATCGAGTGTGATGAACTGACAACAGACGAAGCTTTCCCGTCATTCACTGATAGAATCAATGCACGGCTCCATAAGCTTTATACGCTTTTAGAAGAATTGATTACTGAAGCGCGATTGGACACTATCATTTTTGCATATCCAATGTACCTAGAAACCTTTGACAAAATTAGTAAAATTACTGCTGGGCATGCGGATTTTATAGTAATAACCTTATGCCCAAGTTTAGAAAGTTGTATGACTAACCGAGGAACTCGTGAACTGGATGAATGGGAACAACATCGTATTCAAGAAATGTATAATGAAGGTGTCGCTGAATTTGAAAAATCGGACTTGTTCGTTGATAATACCGAAAAAATATCGGAGCAGACGGTAGAAACAGTTTTAGAGTATTTGAAAAAGGAAAAATAATCTCTTTTTTTTGTAGATTATTTTTTTATCAAAGCAAGTGCGTGCTATCTCCGCCTTACGGCTACGCTGTCGATGCTCGCTATGCCACTAGATGTGTAACAACTAGCATATCCGTAAGCGCTAAAGCGCAAACGGCTGGCTAGTCGCAATCGCAATACTCCGACCTCTTAGCTCGGAGATAAAAGCAGCACTAAGTCTTAACTTCATTGCTAGAAATATCCAAAAAAACCTGTAAAATAAGGTATAATGGGAGTATAGCTTTTATCTATGACAAAGAGAGCATCTAATACTATTTAATGGCTAGATGTTCGTCTAAAAGTTAAAGTTGCACATATGTAAATTCCTTTTTTTGATTGATGACTGCATCAAGGCTGTGAGTGCGAAAGGTAAATCGTTGCAGTTTCTATTTGGCGATGTTGAATTAGTAGATTGCGATTTGAACTTCCGACTTTTAGTTGGTTGGTGAAATCAACAGCATAACGAAGTGGAGCTACAGTCAATGGATAGCGGAGCTACCTAATGTTTTCTTAGAAAAAGTTCAAAGGTAAGCAAGTATAAATTTCATAGATATAAACTTTTTAAGTAACTTCAGACAAACATTTTGAAAGTATGAGAAGATGGAAAAAATATTATTTGTATGTTTAGGTAATATCTGCCGAAGTCCGATGGCAGAATTTGTAATGAAAGACCTAGCTTTAAAAGCAGGACGTAACGATGATTTTCATATCGAAAGCCGCGCTACTTCATCTTGGGAACATGGGAACCCTATTCACCCAGGTACGAAAAATATCTTTGTAGAAAAAAATATAAAATTTGACAATCAAAAAGTTAGTCAACAGATTTCAAAGGATGATTTTGAGCACTTCGATTATATTATTGCGATGGATGACTCGAATGTAGATGATTTAAAAAAACTTGCCCCTGTGAATTCACAAAATAAAATAACAATGTTGTTAGATAATCCTGTACCAGATCCATGGTACACCGGAAATTTTGAGGAAACGTATAGACTTATCAGCAGAGGTTGCAAACAATTATTATCTTGATTAATATTGTTTAGATTTTGTAAACTTGCATTGAAGTATCAATTTGTTAGTACAAAAAGTTCGATATTTCCGAACAAAAGAAATAGATGTTAGAAAAGCTCACATCAATCCTTGACATTATAAAATTCAAGGTCTATAATAAAAAACATGGAGGCGAGATATTAGTGAAAGAACGTGAATTAAGACGCTCTATGGCGGTGCTTCCGATTGGAACCGTCATGAAACTCACTGATTTGAGTGCTCGGCAGATTCGTTATTACGAAGAGCAAGAGCTGATTTTTCCAGAGCGGAACGATGGTAATCGTCGAATGTATTCGCTCAATGACATTGATGCACTTTTTGATATTGCTGATTTATTGCATGAGGGAAACAATATTGCAGATATCAAAGCAATCTATGCTAAAAGGAATGCTAAGAAAGCCCAGACATTATCAATTAGCGAAGTACACCATGCACTCGAACACGAATTTGCCCAACAAGGACGATTCGGGACTCCCGACCCTACTAATTTCAGTCAACCTCGCATGTAAATTTGGTTTACGCTACTGTCAACCTCCTTTACAACGAAAATGAAAACAGAGTCTCAGTTTTTGATAAATATTTCAAAAGACTTGAGCTCAATCTTTTAATTAGGAGACCAAATCATGGCAATCACAGCAGCAGACATCCGTCGTGATGTCAAAGAGAAGGACATTAAATTTTTGCGTTTGATGTTCACTGATATCCTCGGAACACTCAAAAACGTAGAAGTTCCAGCCACAGATGAACAGTTGGATAAATTATTTGAAAACAAAATGATGTTTGATGGTTCATCAATCGAAGGTTTTGTTCGTATTAACGAATCAGATATGTATCTTTACCCAGACCTTGATACTTGGATTGTCTTTCCTTGGGGTGATGAATACGGTAAAGTTGCAGGAGTTATCTGTGATGTTTACACTCCAGAAGGGGAACCATTTGCAGGGGATCCACGTGGTGTGCTGAAACGTAATCTGAAATCTATGGAAAAGCTTGGATTTAAGAGCTTTAACCTTGGACCAGAACCAGAATTTTTCCTTTTCAAGCTGAATGAAAATGCTGAACCAACACTTGAAGTCAACGATAAAGGTGGCTATTTTGACCTCGCTCCAACTGACCTTGCTGGCAATACACGTCGCGAAATTGTCAACGTATTGACAGACCTTGGTTTTGAAGTAGAGGCTTCTCACCACGAAGTTGCGATTGGTCAGCACGAGATTGACTTCAAATATGCAAATGCTTTGAAAGCTTGCGACAATATTCAAATCTTCAAACTCGTTGTTAAAACAATTGCTCGTAAACATGGTTTACACGCAACCTTTATGGCTAAACCTGTTCATGGAATCAATGGCTCTGGTATGCATTGTAATATGTCATTGTTTACAGAAGATGGTAAAAATGCTTTTGCAGACCCAACAGGTGATATGGGACTTTCTGCAACGGCTAACAGTTTTATTGCTGGTCTTTTGAAGCATGCATACAACTTTACAGCAATTGCAAATCCAACTGTAAACAGTTATAAACGCCTTGTTCCTGGTTATGAAGCTCCTGTATATGTTGCTTGGGCTGGTCGTAACCGCTCACCTCTAATTCGTGTTCCTGCATCACGTGGAATGTCAACTCGTGTAGAACTTCGTTCAGTTGACCCAACAGCGAATCCATATTTGGTTCTCTCTGTTCTTCTTGCTTCAGGACTTGATGGAGTTGAAAACAAAATGGAAGCTCCAGAAGCGATTGAGTCAAATATTTATGTGATGACTGAAGAAGAACGTAAAGCACATGGGATTACTGACTTGCCTTCAACTTTACACAATGCGGTTAAAGCATTGCGTGAAGATGATGTAGTTACAGAAGCATTGGGTGAACACGTACTTGTTAATTTTGTTGAAGCTAAACGTATTGAGTGGGCAAGCTACGCACAATTCGTTTCACAATGGGAAATTGATAATTATTTGGAACTTTATTAAGAAAATAAAAAAAGCACATCATTTGATGTGCTTTTTGTGTTTAAGGAAGTTCGCAAATTTCAAGGACTCGAAAGGCTGACTTTCCATCTTCTGAAATAATGAAATCTTTGTGGTCAGCAGAGTAGTTAATTGCATCTTGAAGATTAGCAAATTCAAGGATGACTGATTTGTGAACAGCACCAACGTAATTGCTTTCTTCGTGTTCTTCATAAGAACTGATTCCTTTAAATTGGAATTTCATATATTGTCCTCTTTCCCATTTTAGACTATTATAGCAAAGAATACATGAAGTGCAAAGGGAAAAGGAAGATTATTTTATCTGAATTTGACTTTGTATTTTCACAAAATGGAGGCTTATTTTTTGAAAAATTCACAAACTCAGTGTAAACTGGAGGTATGCTAGATTGACTGTAAATTGATTTTTATGGTTGTTTTATCATGAGATTGAGAAGTTGATGGTATTCGTTGCTGATTTCTGCAATAAATTAGCGATAATATTTCAAAAATTGGGAAAGGAATACAGGTTCTTTAGTTTTAGGATGATGTAGCAATGGAACGTAGTTTACAAAAATTGTGATATTTTGCTAGAAAACTAAAGGGTTGTGCACAAAGATAATGGAACTCAATGATTTAAAAGATTCACTCAAAACTTTAAAATATGGTGAAATTGCTGTCGTTGCAATGATTGACCGTGGTGCTTATGCTGAAGCTGAAGATGCGATAGTTGAGGATGTAACGGATGGAGTCACTGGCGGTTCAAAGATGGACACTAGCATTTTTAAAACTTTAGCGGCGGATATCAAAAGTGAAGAAGAAGATTTAACGGTTGTACGTCGTTCAGATATTGATATAGCTATGACTCAGGATGACTTTGATTGGTTTATTAATCAGATGAGTGCCAAAAAGCATATCGTCTTTTTGGAATGTTTATATCTTGGAACAACAGAGATTAAAGGCTTTTTGAATAGTTTGAAGTCAAAAAAACTACTGGATAATAGTAAATTGGTTTTACTTGACCTTCCACAATTGGAATATATGATGTTAAAAGATAGCTTGGCTGGTCAATTTAATTTGTAAAAAACAGACTGATGATACTCTATCAGTCTGTTTTTTTGTTTTCTTTAAGAAAATCTTGTTGATAGGCGCGAGAATTTTTCATAATATCTTGATAGGTATTTACAATCGTGGAGCGATATTCGGGGTTTTGCACTTTTTGTGCAATACGGTCAAGAACAAGCTGTTCACGTGAAAGATCAACAACTTCAATCTTTTGGATTTTCTTGGTTTTAGCAATATCAAGTACAAGATTCATACGCTGTTCAAGAAGTTGAGTAATTTGTTCGTCTATTTGGTCAATTTCACATCTGAGGTCTTCTAAGTTCATGTTCTTTATTATACCAAGATGTGAGTATGATTTGCAAGAAATGATGAAAAAGCCATTTGGCTCTTTGTGCTTCAGCACATAGCTTCGCAGGACCATTGGCAAGCAGCAACGCCAAATGATAATCCAATGGACAGCGTAGTGCTGAAAGCACGGAGATATATTCTTAAAGGAGTAGGGAGGATTAGGTTTATAGATAATTTGTGGTCAGTTCAATTAAGGCTTTCAGATGTGAAGAAGAAAATATAATCTAAAAATTGTTCTTGAAAAATGATATAATTGATTCATATCTTTATGAAGAGGGTTATCATGAATAAACAAGAAAAAATAGATGGTTATGAAATGCTGAATTTACAGCTAAAAGGACTCTTGAGTGAGCAGAATTATACGATTTCAAATTTAGCAAATGCGAGCAGTTTATTATGGGATTTTTTGCCAAATCAAGTTTATACGGGGTTTTATCTTTATAATGGTGAAAAACTAATTTTGGGACCTTTTCAAGGTTCGGTTTCTTGTGTTGAAATTACAATGGGTAAAGGTGTTTGTGGTGAGTCTGCCGAGAAATGTGAAACAATGATTGTTGATGATGTGAAAAAACATAAAAATTACATTTCTTGTGATGGGCGGGCGATGTCAGAAATTGTTGTACCACTTGTTAAAAGCGGAAAAGTTGTAGGTGTGCTTGATTTAGACAGCTCAGAAGTCGGTTTTTATGATGAGATTGATGAGAAGTATTTGGAAGAATTTGCAGAAATTTTATGTGAAATGACAGATTTTAAATTTTTCGAAGTTGCTTAATTGAAAGGACGAACGATGAGTGAAATTGTTGATAAATTTATTACTGACAGATTTGAAATTACTGACAGAACCTCTGGACAACCAGTAAATCCAGGAAATATTGGTGATACTAGAGAGTTTGCTCGTGAATTGGGATATTTTTTGTATCAGTTACACAGGCTGCCTGCTGGTGAAGAAAATAGCGCTCCAAGCTTTGAAAATAATTTTTCTGGTTCCGATTTGTCTTTTTTTGAGTCAGAGTTTTCGATGCTTTTGAAACAATATCAAAAAATTGTGCCTGCTGATTTGCTTCAGGAAAAATTTGAACGTGCAGCTAATAAACCTTGGGGCAAAGACTTAGTCTGGGTATTAGGAGATTTTGTTCCTCAAAATTTGCGTGTTACTAATGGAAAACTTGTTGATGTTGTCAGTGCTGACAGGGCTGTGATAGGTGACCCAGCTTGTGATTTGGCGGTAGCTTGGGCAATTTTTGATGAAAAAGCGCGTAAAATATTTTTCAGTGCAGCGGAAGCTGATGCTGCAACGATTGAACGTGCGAGAATTTTTGCACTTCGTTGGGCGTTAAAAAACTATCAGTCAGAAGATATTGACGCACTTATCCAATCTCGTGATGCAACAACAGAGATTCTCAAAGATTTTAATTATAGTGAGCAACAGGATTTATATTAGAAATAAAGGTTAATCATGGCTTATCAAGCTTTATATAGAAAATATCGCTCGCAGCGCTTTGATGGAATGGTTGGGCAAGAAGTGGTAACAACCACATTGAAAAATGCTATTGTCAATCATCAGATTTCTCATGCTTATCTTTTTAGTGGACCGCGCGGAACGGGGAAAACTTCAGCTGCAAAAATATTTGCTAAGGCAATTAACTGCCCCAATCAAGTGGACGGAGAACCTTGTAATCAATGCTTTATTTGTGAGTCAATCACAAAAGGAACGCTAGAAGATGTTATTGAGCTTGATGCTGCATCAAATAATGGGGTAGATGAAATTCGTGAGATTCGCGACAAATCGACATATGCTGCTTCTACTGCGACTTACAAAGTTTATATCATTGATGAAGTTCATATGCTCTCAACAGGGGCTTTTAATGCACTTTTGAAGACATTGGAAGAGCCTACGGAAAATGTTGTCTTTATTCTTGCAACAACAGAGTTGCAGAAAATTCCAGCAACGATTATTTCTCGTGTTCAGCGTTTTGCTTTCAAGGCGATTACGACAAGTGATATTAGAGCTCATTTAGCTGAAATCTTGTCTGATGAACAAGTTGAGTTTGCACCTGAAGCATTGGATGTCATTGCTAAATCAGCCGAGGGCGGAATGCGTGATGCACTTTCGTTGCTTGACCAAGCTCTGTCATTTTCTGAAGGCGCTTTACAAGAGAAAGATGCACTGTTGGTAACAGGTTCTATTGCCAATGAGGCGCTTGTCAGCTATATTCAGGCTTTGTCAGTTAATGACGAAAATAAGGCTTTGGAGCAATTGGATTATGTTTTTTCTGAAGGAAAAAATATGTTGCGCTTCACCGAGGATTTATTAGCTCATTTTCGAGATATGTTGTTAGACAAGTCTGTCAGTACTGACAGAAGTCGAATTTTTGCATGGATTGATATTGCTATAGAGAGTTTAAAGACGATTAAAGAAACAACGCAAACCAAAATCGCAGCAGATGTGATGACAATGCGTTTGTCAGAAGTTGGAAAAAATCTGTCAGTACTGACAGAATCTCAAGAAATATCTGAAGATTCGTCAACTCACCTTGAACAAGAAATTCAAGCCTTAAAATCTGAGATTGCAGAGTTGAAAAGCCAGATTTCTAATCAAAATAATACAACACAATCAAGCACACTGACAGAAACTAAAAAAACAGTCAAAAATTCGTCAGTAAATAAAAATCATATTAATAAAGATTTAGTCTATAAAGCGCTATCTGAAGCAACAAATGATGCTAGAAAATCAGTCTTGTCAGCTTGGCCAGAACTTGTTGCAAGTATTGGGAAGCCAGCTGAACGAGCGCTGCTCAACAATACTGCACCAGTTGCAGCCTCTGAAAATTTTGTAGTTGTTACATTTCCGCACAGTAATCTTGCGAAGCGCGTGACAGAAAATGATGATTTACAACTGACTTGTGGTAATCTGCTAAGTTCAATTACGGGTTTCTCACCAGAAATTATTGCATTAGCGGAAAGTGATTGGCAGTCTATTCGGGCAGAATACGTCGCAAATCTTAAAGCCGAAAAACCTCAAGAAAGTCAACCAGAAGAGCCAGAACATGAAGATGAAAGCCTTGCAATGGCAAAAGAACTTTTTGGAGAAAAAGTTGTTGAAATTAATGATTAAAATCAGTGTAAACAAAAGTAATAAAAGCGCAATATTATATTGCGCTTTTATTTTGGGAATGTTATAATAGTAATAGATGAAAGAAAGCGCTATCGCTTAAATAATATAAAAGTAAAAAACGAGGTACTGATGCAGTAAAAAAGGAGTCTAAAATGCAAGCGAAACTTGGCGAAGTTACAGTTGAAGCATGGCAAATTTCCCTTACTGATGTTAAAACGCAGCCCAATTGGGTAAAAATAGCATTTGAGAAAAGGAAAATATTTTGGAATGACAGTGATAACTTGAATACAGGTCTAACGTTAATGCCAGGTTTCAAAAAACTATCACGCACTTATAAAAATAAAACTCCTCATCTCTATCTCGTTATATCTGATGCATTTCTAAACCAAAAAGGCTTTTCTGGAGATTATCTCATAAAAAAGGATGAAAGCTGCTATAAGGTCGTAGAGTGTAAAAATTTTGAGAAAGAATATAAGATATAGGGAGAGGAAAAGTGATGCAAGCGAAATTAGGGAATACTATCATTGATTTTTGGAAAATCAGTACAGACAAACCTCAAAATGAACAATGGGTCATTGAAGCGTTTAAGAGAGAGCAACTCTCGTGGAGTGGTCAACTTGTTATGGATATTGCGGAAAAACGTAAGTTGGAGAAACAAGGAATGATAAAAAATACTCTAACAACGCACACAAGTATTGGTGATGAGTTAGAGAGTTTGGACTGGATTGGACTTTATATCTCGCCTAATAAAATGAAGAATGCCTATGCTGATGTGATTTATCTTGTTGTAAACCAAGTTCGGATTCCAGCATTTGGCAAGATAGGAGAATACCTTGTAAAGGCCCCAGATGGCGCGCTGGAGGTCTACTCAGAGAAAAAATTCCAACGGGATTTGAAAGTTATAGAAAAATAAAAACCGCCAATAGGCGGTTTTTTGTATTAATCTTTATGACGACTCAAATCTACATCCTTGAGCGGGATAAGTTTCGTCTTATTTTTAATCTTATATCCGAGATAAAGGGCAATGAAGAGAGGGATTGCAGCATACATAATGACACCTTGTATCCATGATTTGCCAAAAAGTAACATAGGGTCTTGACCTAGAGTTACTAAAATAGTCATAATCAAAGCCAAAATAGGACCGAATGGGAAAAGTTTAGCAAGATAAGGGAGTTTTTTGACCTCTTTACCCTGTGCAACATAAGCACGACGGAAACGGAAATGACTAATGGCAATCCCAATCCAAGCAATAAAACCAGTCAAACCAGAAGCTGATACAAGGAAAGTGAAAAAGCTAACACCATAAATCGAAGTCAAGAAAGTCAGAAGTGCGATTGCAGTTGTAGAAAGTAAAGCGATAAAAGGGATACCATTTTTAGACGTTTTTGAGAAAATCTTTGGAGCCCCACCATCTTTAGCAAGAGAATAAAGCATCCGAGTAGAAGCATACATTCCAGAGTTTGCCGCCGAGATGACAGAAGTCAAAACCACAGCGTTCATAACACTAGCAGCGATAGATAATCCTACGCGTTGGAAGACAATGGTGAACGGACTTTGAGCAGCAGAATCACCTCCGACTAAGTGAGGGTCAGTGAATGGAATAATAGCAGCCATCACAAAAATGGATAGGATATAGAAAATAAGAATACGCCAGAAGATAGAATTCATAGCTTTTGGGATAGATTTATCTGGGTTTTCGGTTTCCCCAGCAGTAATACCAAGTAACTCTGTTCCTTGAAATGAGAAACCAGCAACTAAAAGTACACCAAGTATTCCTCCACCAGTAGTGAAACTTCCTAGACCACCCACGAACCCATGATTACCAACGGACAGATTTTTTGCTACATCAATATGCCCGCCCATGATTCCAAAAATAGACAAGAAACCAACAATCAAGAAAATGATGACAACCGTGATTTTAATAGCGGATAACCAATATTCAGTTTCACCAAAGGTTTTAACAGATAATGCATTAATCGAAAAAACAATAACAAGGGCAATCAATGAAAAGACCCAGCTTGGTACATCTGGTAGCCAAAACTTCATACAAAGTGCGACGGCAGTCAAATCAACGGCAACAGTAATTGCCCAGTTTAACCAGTAGTTCCATCCAAGTGCAAAACCAAATGCGGGGTCAACATAACGTGTTCCATAATCAGAAAAAGATCCAGAAGTTGGCAAATAAGTTGCCATTTCTCCAAGGGACGTCATGAGAAAATAGACCATCAATCCAATCAGTACATAAGCTGTTAAAGCTCCAAATGGTCCAGCCGTGTGAATAACGTCACCAGAGGTTAAAAACAAACCTGTACCAATAGTTCCCCCAAGAGCAATCATTGAGATATGACGAGATTTTAAACCACGCTTAACTTGGGTTTCAGTGTTTAAAGAATTTTCCAAAACTCTCTCCTAAAAATTTTATTCTATGGTTTAGTTTAGCAAAGAGAAGCTAATTTTCTGCTAATGTTGCAACTAGAATTACCTCAAAAAGTAGATTAATAAACCAATGACAGTCCATGCCAAGCAAATATCAAAGCAGGACTATTATACATCTGAGTTTGCTTGTTTTCAATAGTAACATCGTTTGATAAACCAATGAAAACAAGAAAAAAGCAATCTACAAAAGAGATTGCTAAACGTACGAAAAATTTTTAAAATTTCTTGAACGAATAGCCCCCCGCCGTGTCTATGTCATGGCGACAGTCTAGTGAGTGTTTCCCACTAGCCCAAGATTTTTGATGAGCGTCAAAAATCTTTCGGCGACTTCTCCTTATTTATGCGTCTTAGCTGTGCTCCAGCTCGGCATAAACTCATATCAGTCGCGACCTCTATCGATGTGTTATACAAAATGATAACTTTTTTTTATTGTGATGTCAAGGGCAAAACAAAAAGTGGCGAGGTGAGTTAAGTTTTTAAGTTTATTGGTTTTGATTTTATGATATACTTATGGAGTAAAACTCATCTTGCCTTTTACAATGAATGAGTTTGTAGTAGGACGAAAGCAGAGTGGAGTGTGCTTATCTTGTCGCTTTATTATGGAGCAGACAATCCTCTGCTAAGTAAAAAATGAACAGTAAGTTTGTGAAGCTGAATAAGGATACACGCTCGTATCACAGATATGAGTTTGTCCATCCCAAAAATCTAGTTGCTAAAATGGCAACTTTGTGTTTGTTTTTGGCAGAGCTATAAAGTATAGTTGGGAAAAAACAGCTTCATAGACTATTTTACTGAAAACTTCTAGGAGAACCAAATATGGACTTTATTCGTGCGATTATTTTAGGGATTATTGAGGGAATTACTGAATGGTTGCCTATTTCATCAACAGGTCATTTGATTATTGCTGAGGAATTTATTCGACTGAATCAATCCGCTGCATTTAAGGAAATGTTTGATGTAGTCATTCAACTTGGAGCGATTTTATCCGTTGTTGTTTTGTACTTTCATAAATTGAACCCTTTCAATAAGCTAAACCCTAAAGATAAGCAAAAAACACCGCGTGAAATACAATTAACCTGGCGTTTATGGTTGAAAGTTTTGATTGCTGCACTGCCTGCTGCGATTATTGGGTTACCTCTTAATGATTGGTTAGATGCACATTTTTATCACTTTGTACCTGTAGCTTTTATGTTAATCATTTATGGGATTGCTTTCATTGTTATCGAGCGTCAATGGGTACCTCATCATGAATTTAGTGTGTTTAATATTGACCGTCTTCCTTATCGATTTGCCTTATATATCGGGCTGTTTCAAGTTTTATCTCTTTTGCCTGGGACATCGCGGTCAGGAGCAACAATCGTTGGGGCACTGCTGATTGGAGTAAGCCGTGAAGTAGCCGCTGAGTTCACGTTTTTCTTAGGAATTCCAGTTATGTTTGGGGCCAGTCTTGTTAAAATCTTTCATTTTTTCAAGAATGGAAATTCGTTAAATCTTGAACAATTCAGCGTCTTATTATTGGCCTGTTTAGTCGCATTTGGTGTTTCAATGCTGGCGATTAAGTTCTTGATGAACTATGTTAAGAAACATGATTTCACATTCTTTGGGAAATATAGAATTGTACTAGGTGCAGTATTGCTCGTCTATGCTGCTGTTAAGGCTATTGTTGGATAATCTCTCTCTTGGTTAGGGAAATTTTATCTTGTCAAATCAAAAAAAATTTGCTATAATAACTTTCTGTGGGAAAAAATCCACAACTTACGCAGGACTCAACCTGCGTCATTAGTCCAAAAGGAGGAAAAATCAATGACTAAATACGAAATTCTTTACATTATTCGTCCAAACATTGATGAAGAAGCAAAGGCTGCCCTCGTTGAACGTTTCGATGCTATCTTGACTGACAACGGTGCTGTGAATCTTGAGTCTAAAGACTGGGAAAAACGCAAACTCGCTTACGAAATCAATGATTTCCGCGAAGGTTTGTACCACATCGCAACTTTTGAAGCTGAAACAACTTCAGAAGCTTTGAGCGAATTTGACCGTCTTGCTAAGATCAATCTTGACATTCTTCGTCATATGATTGTTAAAGTTGAAGCTTAATTAGCTTTATAGGAGAAGTTCATCATGATTAATAATGTTGTATTAGTAGGACGCATTACCCGCGATCCTGAACTTCGTTATACCCCACAAAATCAGGCTGTTGCTACTTTTTCATTGGCGGTTAACCGTCAATTTAAAAATGCTAATGGTGAGCGTGAAGCCGATTTCATTAACTGCGTCATTTGGCGTCAACAAGCTGAAAACTTGGCGAATTGGGCTAAAAAAGGAGCTTTGATCGGTATTACTGGTCGTATCCAAACGCGTAATTATGAAAATCAACAGGGTCAACGTGTTTACGTGACTGAGGTTGTGGCTGATAATTTCCAGATGTTGGAAAGTCGTTCTGCTCGTGAAGGTATGGGTGGTGGAGCAGCTACTGGTTCATACTCTGCACCAAGTCAGTCTGCAAATAATTCACGTCCTCAAACGAACAATAATACAACACCGAATTTTGGTCGTGATGCTGACCCATTTGGTAGCTCGCCGATGGAGATTTCGGATGATGATCTTCCATTCTAATACAATGGATTTGCTCTAGCAACCATCGTGAAACTTTAACAGGACATTAAAAAATAATATAAGGAGAAATAAAATGGCACAACAACGTCGTGGCGGCTTCAAACGCCGTAAAAAAGTTGACTTCATCGCTGCTAATAAAATCGAAGTCGTTGACTACAAAGATACAGAACTTTTGAAACGTTTTATCTCAGAACGTGGAAAAATCTTGCCACGTCGCGTGACTGGTACATCAGCTAAAAACCAACGTAAAGTGGTTACAGCAATCAAACGCGCGCGCGTAATGGCTTTGCTTCCATTCGTAGCTTCTGACGAAAACTAAAAAATATAAAAGATTGTCTAAGACAATCTTTTTTCTTTTGTTAGTTCTAACTTACTGGCTTTGTTCTTTACTTCTTTAGCAAACAGACAGAAACTGATACCAACTTTCTGGGATATGATAATCTTTGAGATTGTAGGACAGTTTTTTTGTCAGTGAATTTATGATAAAATGGACAAATGGTTGAATTGACGATTGGAGCATTACTCTTAGCTCTGCTGCTTTATGGAATTTTTATAGAGCCTCACCTGATGAAAGTGAGACATGTAGAAATTGGTCAGCAACAGGGTGTAAAAGTTGCTCATTTTACAGATACACATTTTACTTGGCACACAACGCCTCAACGTTTTAAAAAGTTTGCAAGAAATATGGAAAGTGAAAATCCAGACGTCATTGTTTTTTCTGGAGATTTATTTGACAAGGTTCTTTGGGCAAAGCGTCAGAATTGGGATGAATTAATTCTAATGTTGTCATCACTGACGGCGCCATTAGGTAAGTTCGCGGTGCTTGGGAATCACGATTTTGATGATAAAAATTCTTCGGTTTTTGTTGAAGAAATATTGGAAAAATCAGGTTTTACGATTTTAAAAAATTCGTCAGTACTGACGAAAAAACTGTCAGTGTCTGGTGTTGATGATTGGCGAGAAGGAAAACCAGATTTTGAACTTTTACCAGCGATGGAGGCATTTTCGGTACTTGTGGTTCACGAGCCAGATACGATTTTAGATATGAAGACATTGAATCATTTTGATTTGGTTTTATCTGGGCATAGTCATGGTGGGCAGATTCGTTTGGGAAATTGGCGCTTGCGAAATAAAGGTTCGAGTTGTGCAGATAGTGGAATGTATCAGCTCAATGATAAGACAAAGCTGTATGTGAATTGTGGTATCGGTCTGACTTTTTTGCCGATTCGTTTCGGTGTTCCGCCAGAAATCGTGTATTATGAATTATAAAAATTCTGTCAGTATGCTGACAGAATTTTTTTAATGACAAATAAGATTGGTCAGTGATTTATTTGCTTACATCTCTCTGGCGGTCATGATTGTTTCGCGTCCCATATTGTCAACAGCGCGATATTCGCGAGGCCAAGCAGCATCAAAAGGGTAATCAAAATCAATGACTACAATAGTCGGGCTGTTGTCTTGAGAAAAGCGAATAGAAAGCAAATTATGAGAATTAACTAAATCAAAGTTAATCACAGGTTCCATGGGAAAAACGCCTTTGAGGTGGTGGTCAATAATGTACCAAAAAGCATCAATAACTTCTCCGGGAATAGATGCAACGGTATCAAAACTAGCATAGCGACGTCGAGTGTTGGAAAATGCCATGAATTCACATCCTTTCTTTGAAATATACACCTCATTAGTAACGTTTTTGTCAATTTCTCCATGAGATGAGGTGTACTATAGCTAAATCATTGTAAAGAATATCAATGATTTACGGTGCTTCGCGCCAGCCTAGTGTAAAAGCGCACCAGAATAGACTGCGAAACGGTCTGCATTCGTTAAAACATTTGCTTAGAAGCAGGAGTCTAAGAGCAAAAGGCAAACTAATTGCAGAATGACCAATGAAGTCAAGGTTTATTAGTGAGAGTTTCGTAAAATATTTGTCTGTTTTCTCAAGTCGCTATCTTCGCTGCGCTACGTTGCCCGTTTGATTGCCATTTGGCGTTGTCTCTATTCTTGTCACTTTAGTGACTTGGAGATAGAGGACAAATGTTCATCGGCACTTTAGTGCCTTACAGCCAATGCCTTTTGCTCTTGGGGCTTTAAGCCCCTAAGCAAACGGACAAATGTCCTAGGGTCATGCGAAGCTAGCTGCTAAAACAGCAAGAGCAAAAGGCAAAGCGACTGATAAAAGGGCAACTCACCACTGAATTTAGGGTACAACCTCACATCTTCGATATGAGGTCACACCTCCGCTTCGCTTCGTTATCCATTCGCTCTAAGCAACTAAAGTCGCAAGGCGAAGTGGTCTTGTTCCAGAAGCCTAAGCGCTAAAGCACTAACGCCCTAATGTAGTCGGACGAAATTCAAGGATTGCGACTAGTCACTTTATAGGATAGCCGTTTGCGCTTCAGCGCTTGCGGATATGCTAGTTGTTACATTTAGTGGCGTAGCGAGCATTGACAGCGTAGCCGTAAGGCAGAGATAGCACGCACTTGTTTTGATAACGTTTCCTACACTAGTGTATATCCGTTACACTCATTGTACTGTTCTGACGAACTCTTACGCTAAGAGGTTTGGGAAGTAACGTTAACTTGCTGTTGCTTTTTATAACGAATTAATTCAGTTTCCTTGCTATTATGGTGTGTCATCTCATGGTAAACGAGAATCGCGGATGACTTTTCTGATTTCAGATAGAGTGCTCTCAGAAACATCTTTCATTTTCATACCATACATCATGAATAGAGCATCAAGTAAGCTAATTTGTGAAACGGTAGAAGCCACGGCTTCTGGACGATAGGAAATTTCTTCTGAAATAGATATAAGAGCAATGTCTGCGAGCTTAGCTAAAGGTGAACTGGCAAAAGAGGTGATTGCGATGACGGGAACACCACGACTTTTCAAAATTTCTAAAAGGTGGATGGTATCCCTATTTTTCCCAGTATGCGAGATGACAAAAGCGCAGTCTTTGGAAGTCAATTTAGCAGCCTGCATTTGTTGAAAATGAAAATCTTGATGATAAACACAGTGCAAAGGCATTCGTAAGAACTTGTGATAAGCAATCAGAGCCACAGCATTTGAACCCCCAAGGCCGAAAAACCCACAGGTTTCTGCACGAAGTAGGATATCCATTGTTTGGTTGAGCTTGCGCTCATCTACTAAATTTAAAGTAGAATTTAATGAGGAAATGTTTCCGTTAAAGTTTTTTGTCAATATTTCCTTATAGCTGTCAGTAGGTGAAAGTTCACTAAAAAATTCGTCAGTACTGACAGAATCTGTAGCGTGAATCGCGAGCTTCAGCTCTTGAAAAGAATTGAATCCAATCTTTTTAGAAAATCTGGATATTGTGGCAGTAGATACATTAGTGTTTTTGGCAAAATCTTGAATTGAGAGTCTCGCGGCACTGTCAATATTTGCAATCAAATAGTCGGAAATTGCTTGGTCTGATTTGCTGAGATTGTCATAATAACTCTTGATGCGGCTAATCAGCGTACGCGCCATGTCAAGCCTCCTATAAGTTGAGTTCGATTAATGAACTCAAGTGAATTTGATTACATTATACCACAAAACATCTTTAACTTTTCTGGAAAATTACCAATGAAGTCAAGACTTATTCAGTGGGAGTTTTAACTCGCCACTGAATTTAAGGTAACCTCTAGGTGTAACAACTAAGCAATCTGTACGCAGCTAAAGCTGCAACAGTCTGCTTAACATCTTTGATATGAGGGCGCACCTCCGCTTCGCTTCGTTATCCATTCGCTCTACCTCCGCTTTGCTACGTTGTCGATTTCACTAACCGACTAAAGTCGGAAGTTCAAATCGCAATCACCTAAAGTAGCAAGGCGAAGTGGTCTTGTCCAAGAACCCTAGTCGCTAAAAGCGCCAACGCCCTAGGGCAGTCGGACGAAATTCAAAGATTGTCATTCCTACTAGGTGCTTTGCCTTTTGTTCTTGCTGCTTTAGCAGCTAGCTTCGCATGACCCTAGGACATTTGTCCGTTTGCTTAGGGCTAAAGCCCCAAGAGCAAAAGGCATTGACTGTAAGGCACTAAAGTGCCGATGAACATTTGTCCTCTATCTCTAAGTCACTAAAGTGACAAGAATAGAGGCAACGCCAAATGGCAATCAAACGGACAGCGGAGCAACGAAGTTGCGTAGACCGTTCGTAGAACGGCGTGCGAAGCACGTAGCACCGTAGCAAGGATGGACAGCGGAGCGCAGCGAAGATAGTGCTGCTGTATCTCCGGCCTAAGAGGTCGGAGTATTGAGGTGCTTCAGCACCGTAGCCCGAAAGGGCGGAGATAGCACGCACTCGTTTTGATAAAATCTAGTCGAAGCCTACAGCAAAAATAATTACATGAATTAGAAAATTTTTTACAAAATATATTGTTGACAAATGAAAATAAATTACGTATAATAATAACAGACTTATGAAAACGATAACATCAATGATAAGTTCATGTCGTAATTTTACTAAAACTATAGCTCATTCGTTGTAAAAAGCAGTAATGAAGTCAAGACTTATTCAGTGGGAATTTTATAAAACATTTGTCCATTTTCTCTAGTCACTGAAGCGACTAATAAAAGGGCAACTCACCACTGAATTTAGTCGGACGAAATTCAAAGATTGCCATTCCGACTAGGTGCTTCAGTACCGTAGCGAGGATGGACAGCGTAGCGCAGCGGAGATAGCACGCACTTGTTTTGATAAATTAACATTGCTTCGCAAGTTTCTTAGCACAAAAGTGTGCAAGAATCGCACAATAAGTGTAACAAGTGGATGGCCATAGCATAAAATCATTACGGATTTGTTGAGCTTAAAGATTAGAGGAGGAAAAAATGAAATTTGCAATGATTGGTCTAGGAAAAATGGGAATGAATCTTGTTAAAAATGCAGTGGACCATGATATTGAAGTTGTTGCTTATGACCTAGAACGCTCGGCTGTTGAGGAAATTCAACAATATTCAGGCAAGGTAACTGGAGCTTTTGATATAGATGATTTACTGACAAAATTGTCAGTAGAACAGGCTCATTCTCCATCTACTGATCCAGTAGCTTCTGTGAGTCGTGATGAACTGACAGCATCTCCTAAAATTATCTGGGTGATGGTTCCAGCTGGACATCCGACAAACTCCACGATTGAGCAACTGACAGAAAAGCTGTCAGTAGGAGACATCATCATTGATGGTGGAAATTCCAACTATAAAGATAATCTGCTACAAAATAAAATTCTGGCGGAAAAGGGCATTAGATTTTTTGATGCTGGGACATCAGGTGGCATGGAAGGTGCACGTCAAGGAGGTAACTTCATGATTGGCGGTGATGATAAAGTGGCGTGGCAGGTGATTGAGCCAATTTTCCAAGCTATCGCTCAAGAAAATGGATATCTTTATACAGGGCAGCTTGGTAGTGGTCATTATCTGAAAATGATTCATAATGGTATTGAATATGGGATGATGCAGGCCATTGCTGAAGGCTTTGAAATTCTTGAAGCATCTCCTTTTGACTACGACTACGAAGCTGTTGCTAAATTATGGAATCATGGCTCGGTCATTCGCAGTTGGCTCATGGAACTTGCTGAAGAACAGTTTGCAAAAGACCCAAAACTTGATGAAATTATTGGACGCGTTCAATCTTCTGGTGAAGGGAAATGGACCATCGAAGAAAGTTTAGATTTAAGAGTTCCAGCACCAGTTATCGCTTTATCACTCATGATGCGTAATCGCTCACTGCAAGATGATACAATGACAGGGAAAGTTGTCGCTGCATTGCGTAACGGTTTCGGTGGGCATGATGTTGAGAGAAAATAAGCACTTTTAGCTTATGCTAGTTCATCTCTAAATGAGCAGTTCAACAGTTTTAGAAAAAATCTGTCAGTATGCTGACAGAAAAAGTTTACTGACAAAACTAATACTGTTTGACTTTCAGACCTACGGATTAAAAGTCACTTCGCTGCGCTACGTTGTCGATGCTCGCAACCTTTGCGTGTTACGCAAAATCTCTTGCGCTTACCATTTCGCCTTGCCAGCTCTGCTGGCTTAGAGCGAATGGATAGCGTAACGTAGTGAAGATGACGCACTGCGTCAAAGTTGCGAATAAGAAAAGCACAACTTTTCTCAGTCGCCGCAAGACAGTATATCTGCAGTTCATCTTTAATTTTACTAGGTAAAATTAAAAATGAACTAGTATAAAAATGAACAAAAAGGAGAAAAAATGCAATATCTGATTGGCGTAGACTTAGGAACCACAGCCACTAAAGCAGTACTTTTTGAAAAAAGTGGAAAAATTATTGCAAGTAGTAGTCAGGCATATACGCTTTATCGTGATGCAAGTGGCATGGCAGAAGAAGCCTTAGAAGATATCTTTGAAGCTGTATTGGTCACAATTCGTGAAGTATCTATCAATCTTGAGGAGGCAGATGAGCTTTTGGCCGTTTCCTTTAGTACCCAAATGCATTCGCTCATTGCATTTGATAAAGATTGGAAACCACTTAGTCGGGTGATGACCTGGGCAGACACTAGAGCGGTTAAATACACAGAACAGCTTAAAGTGTCAAGTAAGGGATTTGAAATTTATAAACGAACAGGTACCCCTCTTCACCCTATGGCGCCTCTATCAAAATTACTATGGCTTCGTGCGGAGCGACCAGAGATTTATGAACAAGCTAGTCACTACCTAGAGCTCAAAGGATATATTTTCTACCGACTATTTGGTACCAATAAAATTGACCTTTCAACAGCTTCAGGTACAGGAATGTTCAATATTTTTGAACTTAAATGGGATGAAGAAGCACTACAAATGACAGGAGTAAATCAAAACCAACTTCCTCAAGTCGTAGAACCCTATGAGATTGAAGAAAATATGCCTCACGAATTTGCCAAAAAAATGGGAATTCAATCCAACACAAAATTTGTTTGGGGCGCAGCAGATGGTCCTCTGTCAAATCTAGGAGTAAATGCCATTAAACCGGGTGTTGCAGCGATAACTATAGGAACATCTGGAGCTATTCGTGTTGTGACCAATCGACCACGTACAGATGAGAAAGGTCGTACCTTTACTTATGCCTTAGACAAAAATCATTGGGTTGTGGGTGGACCAGTAAATTCAGGAGGAGATGTTTTTCGTTGGGCGCGTGACCAAATTTTTGACGGTAAGCTAAGTTTTGACGAAGTGACAGAACTCGCATCAAAAATCTCTCCTGGTGCCAACGGTCTTCTTTTCCATCCCTATCTAGGAGGAGAGCGAGCGCCGCTATGGGATGCAAATGCTAGAGGGTCGTTCTTTGGTTTGAACTATGGTCATAATCGAAGTCATATGGTTCGAAGCGTTCTTGAAGGTGTGATGTTTAATCTTTACATGGTGGCTTTGAGTTTAGTAGAAGTTGTGGGAGATTTAAATATGATTCAAGCAACGGGGGGATTTACAGCTTCTCCGCTATGGACTCAAATTCTTGCAGATATTTTTGAACAGCCTATCAATGTTCCTGAAAGTCGAGAGGCAGGGTGTTTAGCTGCGGTTGTTATGGCAGAAAAGGCACTTGGTTTGATTGATAGCCTAAGCGTTGTTGATGATATGGTAGGGAGCAATCAAACTTATCAACCAAACTCAGAAACTTTTGAGATTTATCGTGAGATTACACCTATCTTTATTCGATTATCCCGTTCTCTTTCATCTGAGTATGAAAATATTTCAAATTTTCAGAGACAGTTTGAAGAAAACAAATGACATTTGTTAATACAAAAATACTCAATACTTTTAATTTCAAGAAGATAAAAAAGTGTTGAGTAAAATTTTTAATTTAATTGTAAGCGCAAGCATGCAGTTATACCATCATTTATTTATTGAAAGGAAAAAATAAATGCTTGATTTACTTGTTCTTTTAGTTGGAGTATTGATTCTTTTATTGATGATTATCAAGTTTAAGATTAATACCTTCGTTTCACTCATTGTCGTTTCCGTCTTGGTGGGTCTCGGATTAGGAATGCCTCTGGGACAAATTCCTGTATCAATCCAAAATGGAATAGGTGGTTCGCTCGGGGAATTGGCGATTGTATTCGGATTTGGAGCAATGCTAGGACGTTTAATCGCCGATGCTGGTGGCGCCTATCGTATTTCAAAGACATTAATTAACAGTTTTGGCAAAAAAAGAATTCAATGGGCGATTATGGTTGCCAGCTTTATCATTGGTATTGCGCTCTTCTTCGAAGTTGGTATGGTTCTTCTGATTCCTATTGTATTTGCGGTTGCTTTAGAAGCATCAGTTCCACTGATTTATCTTGGTATTCCAATGGCAGCAGGTCTCTCTGTTACTCATGGATTTTTGCCACCTCACCCAGCACCAATCGCCATTGCAGGTGCGTTAGGAGCCAATCCAGGAACAGTCTTACTTTATGGAATTATTGCCGCTATTCCTACAGTCATTATCGCAGGTCCCGTTTTTACCAAGATTGCTCGCAAATGGGTTCCAGAAGCATTTGTAGTAAAAAAGAAACTATCAGCTTTTGGAGAGATAAAAGAATGGAAATTGGAAGAAACGCCAGGATTTGGAATATCAATCTTAACTGCACTCATGCCAGTTATACTAATGGCAATCAGCACAATCTATTCTATTGTCACTAATCAAGGGAAGCCATTCTCAGCAGTAACCACAAGTGCTCTGAAAGCGGGCAAAGTAGTAACAACAACGACTTATCCGTCTAGTTTCATCGAAAATATCATGATGTTCATCGGTAATCCAGTTTCTGCCATGATTATTTCGCTACTCTTTGCTATGATTACGATGGGATGGATGCAACATAAGAAAAATTCCGAAATAGCTGTTTCCATTGTTGACTCTGTAAAATCAATCGCAATGCTTTTACTTGTTATTGGTGGTGGAGCCGCGCTTAAACAAATTCTGATTGATGGTGGTATCTCATCTCAAATTGCCGAAATGTTCAAAGATTCGTCACTTTCTCCGCTTCTTTTAGCATGGATTATCACAGTTATTTTACGTATCGCGCTGGGTTCGGCTACAGTTGCGGCATTAACGGCAGCAGGATTAGTACAACCAATGCTTGCTTCTGCATCGCCAAATATGGCAGCTTTGATGGTGCTTGCTATTGGTGCAGGTTCAATCGCAGCTTCACACGTGAACGATGCAGGATTCTGGATGTTCAAAGAGTACTTTGATTTAGACGTGAAACAAACACTCAAGACATGGACGGTTCTGGAGACGATTATTGCAGTTGTTGGTTTGGGAATGGTAATGTTGATGAGCATATGGATTCACTAATAAAAATAAAAAACTTAGAATTTTTCTAAGTTTTTTATTTTCCCATTCAGTTTATGTCCACGATAAAAAATGGGAGTAGGGTAGGAGTAAAAATCGAACAAAGTAAAAAAAATCGGAGAAAGGAGTGATAAAATAATTGACAAAGGGTGTGTAGTTTGATAGAAT
>Ga0099364_10002769_pt1 | contig 27764 bp, 20 predicted proteins | sample TergutTh196P3_FD_73070 | JGI IMG/M metagenome (GOLD analysis project Ga0099364, IMG submission 73070) | Microcerotermes parvus P3 segment gut microbial communities from Pointe-Noire, Republic of the Congo - Th196 P3 | ecosystem: Host-associated > Arthropoda: Insects > Digestive system > Gut ... | reverse complement strand
ACAACAACCCTCCTCCCCCCCCCCCCCCATTGTTGGAGGAAGGGGGGGGGGCAACCCCCCCCCCTGGGGGGGGGGGGCTTGGGGGGGCTATGACCTACCGCACCAATCCGCATACCGGCGACAAAGTATCGCTGCTCGGCTACGGCTGTATGCGCCTGCCCATGCGCGCTAACGAAGAAATAGACCAGGACGCCGTCAACGAACAGATAGACTATGCCATCGCGCACGGCGTAAACTATTTCGACACCTCCCCTCGCTATATGAGGGGATTGTCCGAGAAATCCACCGGAATAGCGCTCAGCCGTCATCCCCGCGACAAATATTTCATCGCCACGAAGATGTCGAACCAAGCCGACGACAAATACCTGCGCTCACGGGAAGGCTCTATCGCCCTGTATCACAAGTCAATGGCGGAGTTGCAGGTGGACTATCTGGATTATTACCTGCTGCACGGCATCGGCAACGGCGGCATGGAAGATTTTAAAGAACGCTTCTTAGACAATGGCATCCTCGACTTTCTGCTGAAAGAACGACAATCCGGACGTATCCGCAATTTAGGATGGTCGTATCACGGTGATGTTGCGGTATTTGACCATCTGCTGTCGTTGGATATTCAGTGGGATTTTGCCATGATTCAACTGAACTACGTGGATTGGCAACACGCATCAAGCAGAAATACCAACGCGGAATATCTGTTGGGCGAGTTGGAAAAGCGCAACGTGCCGGCAGTGGTGATGGAGCCGCTCTTGGGCGGTCGCCTCGCACGCCTGAACACGCGGGCGTTGAAAATCCTGAAGACGATACATCCCGAAGATAGCGCGGCGAAATGGGCATTCCGCTATGCAGGAACTCCGGCGAGCATACTCACCGTCTTGAGCGGCATGACATATATCGAACACCTGCAAGAAAATGTCCGCACCTACTCACACTTTAAACCGTTAAACGAGCAGGAATACGAGGCTTTGGAAAAGGTAACGAAAATCATACTCGACGGCGACGAAATCCCATGCACCGAATGTCAGTATTGCATGCCTTGCCCGTATGGGATTGACATACCGGAAATTTTTATGCACTACAACCGTATCGTGAATGCCGGCGAGAAACTGCAAAGTTCCAACGACGAAGACTACCGCAAAGCACGCCGCGCCTTCTTAGTCGGCTACGACCGCAGCGTACCCAAACTGCGCCAAGCCGACCATTGCATCGAATGCAACATCTGCAACCCGCGCTGCCCACAACGAATTGACATCCCAAAAGAGATGCAACGGATTGATGCATACACGGAAACGCTGAAACGGGGAGATGTGTTTTAGACATCCCTATTCAGTTATTCCGTTATTCCGTTATTAAAAAAGTCGTATCTTTGCACCTCAATTAAAAAACAGAGAGATTATGGTATCAACAATATTAAATTATACTCAAATGAAAAAGTTAACAACAATGATGGTCATTACCTTAGTGGCTTTATCGGCGTGCAACAACGCCCCGAAAGTAAAAGAAACCCCGTGCGACCCTGCGATGCAGGCGAAAGTAAACGAATACGCATGGGTAACGTTGAAAACCGACCTGTCGGTATTAAGTGAAAACGAACGCCGGATGATCCCGCTGCTGATCGAAGCGGCACAGATTGCCGACGAACTGTTTTGGATTCAGTCCTTTGGCGACAAAACCCTGCTGGACGCCATCGAAGACCCGTGCATGAAAGATTTTGCCATGATCAACTACGGACCGTGGGATCGTTTGGACGACCTGAAACCTTTTGTCCCCGGCTACGGCGAAAAACCCGCAGGCGCCAACTTCTATCCCGTTGACATCACGGAGGAAGAGTTCGAGGCGCTGGAAAATCCCGACAAAAACTCTGAATACACCGTTGTGGTGCGCAACGACGACGGCACTTTGGAAGTCGTCTGGTACAAAGATTTTTACAAGGAACAGTTGGACAAAATCATCGCCCTGATGAACCAAGCCATCGAACTTGCGGAAGACGCCGGTTTCAAAAACTATCTGACAGAGCGTGTAAAAGCGTTCCGGACCGACGACTATTTCTCCAGCGACATGGCGTGGATGGATATGAAAGAGAGCAACATTGACTTCATCATCGGTCCCATCGAAAACTACGAAGACAAGTTCAAAGGAACCAAAGCCGCCTACGAGTCATTCATCCTGATAAAAGATGACAGATGGAGCCAAAACTTGGAAAAATACACCGCCATGCTCCCCGCGCTCCAAAAAGAACTCCCCTGCGACCCGAAATATAAAAAGGAAGTCCCCGGCACCGACTCCGACCTGAATGTTTACGACGTGATTTACTACGCCGGCGACTGCAACTCGGGCAGCAAAACCATTGCCATCAATCTCCCCAACGACGAGCGCGTACACGAACAAAAAGGCTCGCGCCGCCTGCAACTGAAAAACGCCATGAAAGCCAAGTTCGACAACATCATGACGCCCATCGCCCAACTGATGGTGGACCCGTCGCAGATAGACAAAGTCAAGTTCGACGCTTTCTTCTCCAACGTTACCTTTCACGAAGTAGCACACGGGTTGGGAATTAAAAACACCGTTACCAACAAAGGAACCATCCGCAACGCCCTCAAAGAGCAATACAGCGCATGGGAAGAAGCCAAAGCCGACATCCTCGGACTGTTCATGGTAGAAAAATTGGTCGAAAACGGCGAACTGACCGACTGCACCATCGAAGAATCTTATATCACCTTCATTGCCGGCATCTTACGCTCCATACGCTTCGGCGCAGCCAGCGCTCACGGAAAGGCTAATATGATGTGTTACAACTTCTTTGAAGAAAAAGAAGCCTTCACCCGCACTGCCGAAGGGAAATACCTGATAGACCTCGAAAAAGCACAGGCAGCAACACGCGAGTGGGCAGCGCTGATACTACAGGTAGAAGGCGAAGGCGATTACGACTTTGCCAAAACCTACCTCAGCGAAAACAGCATCATCAAACCGGCATTGCAAGCCGACCTCAATAAGATACGTGACGCCAACATTCCGCGCGATATTCGCTTCCAGCAGGGAATGGAAGTTCTGGGATTGTAAAAAAGGGCTGCGCGAAAGGGCAGCCCTTATCAAAAAATTAAATCTAAAAAAAATTATTGAATTATGATCTTTGTAACATGAGCAAAATCATCATGGCTCAATCGCACCATATATACCCCTTGCGCAAAATTCAAATGTATCGGAGTTGTAACCGTTGAGGAGTGATAAACGACTCTGCCCGTTATATCCATGATTTCTATTTTACTCAAGAGGATTTGGCGTTCATTGATAATATACAGATAATTATGGTAAACATAAACCAAAACGCTGTGCAGTGCATTTTCTACAATAGCCTCAAGTTGTAAAAACTCGGCGTGGATGGTATGGTCTTCCGTTACATTGGTGAAGATGTAGTAGCCGTCGCTCACGGCTTGTTCGTTTTCTTCGTTATCTATCACAACCTTTGATAATGTGTAGTTTTGGTCGGGGTAAAAGTCAAATCTTTGCTCTTCGTTTTCAAGAACAACGACGTCGCCGTTTGGGTTTATGGTTCCGCCTTCGCCTGCTGTGGCGGTGATGATGTAGTAGGTGTCGTCTGTAACAGTAAACTCGGCGTGGATGGTATGGTCGTCGGTTACATTGGTGAAGATGTAATAACCGTCGCTCACGGCTTGTTCGTTTTCTTCATTATCTATCAAAACCTTTGATAATGTGTAGTTTTGGTCGGGATAGAAGTCAAATCTTTTATTTTGGTTTTCCATCACGACAACATCTCCACTTGGGTTTATAGTTCCGCCCGTGCCTGCTGTGGCAGTGATGGTATAGGAGGTGATGTCGGCGCTGCTATATTTAAACATCGTTTTAGGCGTGAACGGATGGAGGTTATTATAAAATACGCCCTCGAAAGTAAAACTGTAGCGGCTTATGTTGGAGGTGGACGTACCGTAGAAAATGATATTTCTCGGCTCTCCCGGCGGCGCTACGGTGGTAACGTCAATGAGTAAATTCCCTCCCGTATAGTGATATGGCGTCGAAAACGGAAATTCCATCAAGCAACTTACAAGTGCAAAGGGACCGCTATATACTTCCGTTGCCTGATCGGTATTCAGAAAACCGGATATCAGATCGTTGGCGGTGGTATGCATGATTTTGATGGTTCCGGTGGCGTCGCCGAATGTCTCCCACGCCGTATTGGCAAGATAGGATACCTTTGTAATCTTTTTATCAAGTAATTCCTCTATAAACTCGGCGGGGTAGAGCATTTGAACGTGTTGACTGCAATCCATGTAGGAGGTCGAAACGGGAACGGTGGCGTTAATTTGTGTGTCGTCTGCTATGATGATAACGCCGCCGGTGGCAGTGAAGTCGGCATGAACGGTATGATTTGCCGTTACGTCGGTGAAGAGGTAATAACCGTCGTTCACGGCTTGTTCGTTTTCCACGTTGTCTATCAAGACGGTTGACAGGATGTAATCTTCATTGGCGGGAAACTCGAACTTTTTACTTTGATGTTCGGGAACGATAACATTTCCGCCGGGCGTTACTTTTCCGCCCATGCCTGCCGAAGTAGTGATGGTGTAATAGGTACCGGTCGCCGCTTCAAATTCGGCATGTATCGTATGGTCGGCGGTGATGTTTACAAATTCGTAATAACTGTTTACCACAGCCGAAGGCTCTTCCACACCATCTATCAGTACTTTTTTAATGACGTGATTCGCGTCGGGGATAAAGTCGAATCTTTTGTTTTGGTGTTCGCCCACTACCATATCTCCGCTTGGCGTGATGCTCCCGCCCGCGCCGGACGAGGCTGATAAAATATAAACAGGAACCGAAGCCGGATAATACTCAAAGGTTATCTTCGTATAAAAATAGAACGGCAACCCATCACGACAGCCATAGGCGACATTGGACGGCAAGCCATAAAACTCCGCACCCGCATAAACGCCCTGGGAATGTGTTGTGATGTCTATTAATAAATTGTCGCCGGTGTAGGTAAACGGAGTAAAAAAAGTAAATGTCATGAGATTATCTACAATGGCAACGGCTCCTGTATATACTTCTGTAGCGGATGATGCATCTATCCCACCCCACGGAAAGGATGATTCGGTAGTGTGCATCAGTTTTATCTCGCCCGTGGCGCCGTTCCATGATTGGTTTTCCACGGTAGAGTAAAAAGTTAACTTCGTGATGTTTGCGCCCAATAACGGTGATATCGAGCCGGCAAGATATATCATCTGATTGTGCTGATCGTAGTGCATCTCCTCGCCCCAAACAGGAAGAGAGGTGGTTTTGTTGGCTAATAGTGTCGGGTCGCCATCAGCAACCGTCCACGAAAGTTGCGCCTGTATTCCATAAGTAAGCAGGAATAAAACTAAACATAAAAATAAATTTTTTTTCATCGCTCTAAAATTTAAAAATAAACTGAACTAAAATTGTCCGACAAAGGTACAACCGATTTTCGTAATAACAACACAATGAGTATAGACAAAGTATGTACATCGAAATTTTGTTATTTCGGTGTGTGTCAATGATTTATAGTGATTTTTGATAAAAACGGCTTAACAAAAAATATGTACAAGACTCATTTTGTCTTCTGTCCAAGCCTGAATTTCCTCTGTATTTTGTAAAAGATGACTTTTCCGTTTTTATCTTTGTGAAAAGGATTGCTGCAGTTTAAGACGTAGAACGCGCCGAAGAGAATCACCATCAGCGGTGGGATAAGGCGCAGAATGGAAAAGAACGGCGTCTCACCCCAATACACCGGAAAAAGCACCAGCAACCGCACCGCATCAACCGACGCCACAAAGAGCGCCTGATACGACATCGCCAAATTGAACCGCAACGACCGCACCGCCAAATAGAGATATATCCACGCAAACAGATTGAAAACCACGAACGCACCCCACAACGGAGCAGATGATAACGTATTGATGCCCAACGCTTCAATGCGATGTTGTTTACTGATGAGCGTTACCAAAAAGGCTATCCACAGCGAGATAAGATACAAATGGTACGAGAAACTGAACGCTTTACGGTTTTCGGGGACAATGGTATGTTTCACCTTTTTTGCGATGAACTTTTGCAAAAAACGCTTGTCTCTTTCGTTCTCACTATATTTCTCGCATACCTGTTGATATGCTGTCTGAGGCTCTTCACCCTTGGAGATGAGCGTTTGCACGTCGGATTTGATATCTTTTAGTATCGTCCTGTTTTTGAACATATTAGCCAATTTTTATGCAAATCTGCAGTTCGACTGCAAAATTACATATTTTTTTGAAAACAAAAAGATTTTTCATTACCTGTTACTTCCCAATACAAAACCGTCCAAAGATATTTTCCAAGATTTCCTGACTTGTAACCTGTCCGGTGATGCTTCCGAGGTGATAAAGCGCCTGACGCAAGTCCGCCGCCACGAGGTCGGTTGGGAGTTGGTTGGTCAATCCCGCCTGCACGGTTTCGAGGGCTTCCTGTGTTTTGGAAAGCGCTTCAAAGTGGCGCAGGTTGGAGGTTACGGCGCCGACCTCCTGCATCTTCCCTTTGAAATGTTTGGAGAGGCTGTCGGTGAGCAGTCCGATGTTCTCTTTACGTTTGGCGGAGATGAAGATGGTGTCCAAATCCACCAAGATATCGAAATGGTTGGGTGTTTCGCTGATTTCGTCGGTTTTGTTGGCGACGACGATAAACTTTTTATCGGGGTCTTCGATGTGTGTTCGGAAGTCGTCGAGCATCTCTTGTACTTCGGGCGCTGTGGTGGTGGTGATGTCGAAGAGGTAAATCACCGCCATCGCCTTGTCAATGGCGTGGTAGGTGCGTTCGATGCCCATGCTTTCTATCGTGTCGTTGCTATGGCGCAGTCCGGCGGTGTCAATAAAACGGAAGGTCATCCCGTCAATGTTGATGGCTTCTTCGATGGTGTCGCGGGTAGTGCCGGGGATGTGGGAGACGATGGCGCGTTCTTCGTTCAGCAGGACGTTCAACAACGTGGACTTGCCCACATTGGGCTTGCCGACAATGACAATGGGGATGCCGTTTTTCAACACGTTTCCCAATGTAAATGAAGATTTTAACTCCTGGATACGGCTCAATATCCGGTGCAACAACGCCATCAACTGTGTGCGGTCGGCAAACTCGACATCTTCTTCGCTAAAATCCAATTCCAACTCGATGAGCGAGGAGAAGTTGAGCAGAGCGTCGCGCAACGTTTCTATCTCTTTGGAAAAGCCGCCGCGCATCTGTTCGACAGCCAACCGGTGGGAGGCGTCGGAATGGGAGTTGATGACGTCCATCACGGCTTCGGCTTGCGTCAAGTCCATCTTTCCGTTGAGGAATGCCCGCTGGGTGAACGCTCCCGCTTCGGCGAAGCCGCATCCGTTTTCGAGAAGCAACTCCATGATTTTCTGTACGATATACATCGAACCATGACACGATATTTCCGCCATGTCCTCCCCCGTATAACTGTGAGGCGCACGGTAAAACGTTACCATAACCTCGTCAACAACACGCTGCTGCGCATCCGTAATCTCGCCGAAGCAGGCATAGCGCGGCTCTATCTCTTTGCCGTTCAGCGCTTTCGGACGAAAAATCTTTTTCACGATGCCAAACGTACCGCCTCCGCTCACGCGAATCATCGCGATGGCGCCGGCGCCGGCGGGGGTTGAGAGGGCGCAGATGGGGTTCATATCAAATTCTTTTTTATAATCATTATAACATCATTTAGCAAACCGTAGTCCGAGCGAAAGATTGATCTTTCCCAATCCGTAGTTGCTGTTTATCTCATTTGATGGTCCGGAAGTGATGGAAAGCTGGGGAAATACCGCCATCGTTTTAGAAAACGGAAAATCATATCCGATGCTACACAATATTCCCATGTCTCTGAATGTGGCAGGTTTTATTTTAGACGTACTACCCGGATACCAACTAGAATAATTATATTTATAAACAACATAGCCGACGCCAACGTTTACTAAAAGCGCTCCTCGTTTTTTCTTATCAAACATTCGTGTACTAAAAGTCGGAATAAGTTGCTGAATGTAAATGTTATCTGAATTATAATCATCCTCCAAACCAAAATGAGCGGCGTAATAATTGATCCCTATCCCCAAATTTTTATTGAAATAATAATTTAATTCCACTCCATAATGAAATCCATGTTCCGTTGGGTATAAAACAATAGAAGGGTTACTAGGAGCGTCCATCAGATAACTATACCCTCCCGCGACAGCCATTCTGAAGTGGGCGTACTCGGCTTTTTTCTGAGGCGGCGTATAATTATTTATAGAGTCTCGATTGTCGGTAACTATCAAGTCTTGAGCGTATAACGCACTGCATATCAAGACGAACGAAAATAATAATAGTTTCTTTTTCATATTTTTTAAAAAAATTAATTAATTTGCTCACATTTCACTATTTGCCGTTTTTCATCATCTATCACTATTGCCAAACAAATGGCATGAGGATATGGTTTGGCATATTGATTCGTAATTATTTGATTTTTAGCCTCTTCAAGTTTTTTTTGTATCTCTTCTGTTTTATAGGCTACTTTAAGTTCTACAATCCAAACGCAATCCTGATATTTCATTACTAAATCTGCCTTTCCTTTATTATTATGTGGTTCGCCCTCTACTTTTATTCCTGTTCCGTGTAAAAATGAAAGGATGGACGACCTGTAAAGCCACTCGCCGGCTGTAAACGGATAGTTGTTGTCTTCTACCTGTCGTTGTGCGGCACGGTTGTAATCATCATAAGGGATATTTGCGAGCAGAACATTTAAGGTACGCATAAAACCGTCTGTGTTGCTCTCTATAATTTGTCTATAAACATTATTTTTAAAACGTTCGGCATCGCTGTCTCCGAGAATATTTTTTGTCAACAGTTCCGACATCGAATTTAACACTTCCGTATTAGGATAATCTAACAGAAAATTACCGCCAATACCGGGACGGAGCGTTAAATATCCGCTTTGCAGGAAAAATCCTTCGGGTGGCGCTGTGTCCATGTCGCCGGGGGGAGTTGCAAAATCTTTTGAGACAGGTAAATTTCTGAATTGTTCTACTGTTAAATGCTTGTCTTTCATGTAATCGGCAATAAATTTTGACCTGCCCGTATCTATCCAATAGTTAAAAAACTCTCTATTTTCAAAAAATGATAGCGTAGAATATGGACAATACAATCGTGTTTTTGCTTTAGAATCAAATGTAAAACCATCGTAATGGTATCTTATTCTCTCCATGAGTTCTTCAACAGAAATTTCCATCTCTTCTGCCGTTTCTTCGAGATAATCCGGAAAATATTTTATTATTTCTGCTTCCGTATATCCGCAAATTTCAGCATATTCGGGTATCATAGAGATATCAAGCGGAGAATTTAACGTAGAAAAGACGCCAAGCCTTGCAAATTTGGAAATACCGGTTAAAAATGAAAATTTTATGTGTTCGTCGTTGGCTTTTATTTGTATATAATAATCTCGCAAAATATTACGAACTTTGTCTGCCATTTCAAGGTCGTTTATGAAATCCGTATAGGGCTTGTCGTATTCGTCTATCAAAACGACTACCTTTGATTTATATTTGTCTTTTGCTTTTACGATTAACTCATTTAACAAAATTCCACACAAACGGGTATCCTGCAATTCTATTTCCAATTTTTTTGCGGCATCTTTTGTTAGCATCTTTATAGATTCGTCTATGCCGTCCATTCCTCGACTTGTTATTACCTTGCTCATATCCAAATGAATAACAGGACTTGGCTCAAAGTCGGGACGATTCAAAAACTCCTCGGCATAAAGACCTTTAAACAGATCCTTTTCTCCGGAAAATATTGCAGCAAAAGTGGATGTCGTAAGCGATTTCCCAAACCTGCGCGGACGGGCAAGAAAATATGTACTGCCATCATCTATTAATCGTACTAAATATTCTGTTTTATCAACATAAATATTGTCTCCTTTTATTAACTTTTCAAACGTTTGTATGCCTGTGGGCAGTTTTTTTCGTGTTTTCATAATTAATATTTTTTTTTAAACTTTTTTCATAATTATACTCATATTTATCATTTAGCAAACCGTAACCCGATGGAGAGATTGATTTTCCCAATTCCTTCTCCGTCATTTACATCATCCACAGAAAAGGTCTCCGTATCTCCTGTTATTTCGTCAATCAAAGTGAATTTGGTTACTACGCCTCCGGTAAGAGAAGCCTGAAAATATATTGCCAAGGTTTGGGAAATCGGGAGGTCGTATCCTACGCTCCACAACATTCCTATACTCCAGCCCTTCATCGTTGCAAAATGCAGATTATTCAAATCTGTTGCAAGCGCTTTATCTTTATAATCAACATATCCAAGTCCGATACTTGCCAAGAATGCGCCTTGTTTCTGTCTGTCAAACACCCGCATATTAAAAGTCGGAATAATCTGCTGAATACGGACTCTTTCCGAAACTTTGTCGGGATACCACATAGGGCTATCTCCTGCCGGATTAAACCGGCTGGCGTAGTAATTAATCCCCATTCCTAAAAACTGATTGAAAAAATAATTAAATTCCACACCATAATTAAATCCGTTTTTTGACTTTCTATAATAATCTCTCACGTCGCTCGGAATGCCGGAAGGAAGGCTGGCTGTCCGATAACTGTACCCGCCTGCGGCAGCGATTCTGAAATGGGCGTAGTCGGATTTTTTTCGAGGCGGCGTATAACTGCTTGTTGGCGGGGAATAATATCCTTGAACGGATAATACCACATCTTCTAATGGTATGGAAGATTTGATGGTTTCATCATTTTTCATCGTGCTATAATGCATCAATCCATCGCCAATCATCAAAATTTGACAATTTATGGAATTTTGATTGCTGGTAACAATCAAATCTTGCGAATACAAAGCATTGAAACCCAAGACAAATAGAAATAATAACAGTCGTTTGTTCATAAGATTTTTTTTAAAATTAATTAATGGTACAAAAGTAATCATATTTTTTAATTCATACATCACCGCAGCACAATCTCCCGCACCGCCTGTTTTTTCAGCAAAACTTATTTTTTACGTTTGCCTATAAAATCTGAATGTGTTGCTGTATTGAGAAGCAGGAGTATCAACTTATCTCTCTCTCTTCTTGCCATGATTTGAAGTAAAAATCGTTGTTACTTTTCCGGAACGAACCTCTTCCAACGCTTTATCAAGCGGCGACATGTTTTTTGTTGCTACTTGCGTCGCACCAGCCAAAATAGCAGAGCGAAGAATACTTTTAATAAGAACATTTCTGCCATCATAATTTATCGTTACTGTTGCCATAGTTTATATATTAAGTCAGGCGCAAAAGTACAAAATATTTTCATATCAGACAATTAAAAAATTTTCACCGCAGCACAATCTCCCGCACCGCTTGTTTTTTCAGCAGTCCGTTGATGGCATAGCAGATTTTGGAGCGCTGATAATGCAGTTCCTGACGCAAGATGCTGTTGGACACGTTGACATACAGCGTTTCGTTTCGGACAAAGAGTTTATCGGTATGCTGTGCAACGTATTCACCTACGGACTTTTGCCACGCGCTGGCGATTTGGGCGTCGGTGAAACCTTTGTTCAGTTTGCTGTCGTCGTGGAGTACCGATGCGATGAGGTCTTTGATACGATGTTCGTCGTTCATGGTGAAAGCAGGTCTTTGATGTTTTTCCCGTCGAAGTTGCCGGAACTCATCATCAACAGGTTTTTTCCGGCGAGGTCAATCTCTTTCAACCGTTTCCACAGCAGGTCAGAGTCGGTAAATATTTGGATGTTCTTTGTTCCGAAACCTGCGGCGACCTGTTCCGGCGTGATGGGCGGCAGTTTTTTCAACGCTATGGCGTGCGGGTTGAAATAGACGAATGCTATGTCGGCGTCGTCCATGCTGTCTTTGTATTGCGGGAGGAATTTTTCACTCAGACTACTGTACGTATGCAACTCCATGCAGGCGACCAACGGACGCTGCGGATATTGCTGTTTCACCGCCGTGATGGTGGCTTTCAGTTTGGAGGCGGCATGTGCGAAGTCTTTGAAAACCAACGTCTCGTCATTTTTAAAAATCAGTTCCAAACGGTTGGATGCGCCCGAAAAACTGCGGATGGCGTCATAAAACGTCTCATCATCAATGCCGTAACTGTTGCAGACAAGACGCGCTCCTTCGAGGTTCATCAGGTTGTGCTGTCCGAAAATCAGTAGCGGGGTTTCTTTGTTTTCGTGCGTCAGGTAAGTGATTCCGCTTTCAATACGATGCGGGGCAATGCCGTAAGGTACTTTGATAATATCGGTGCGGACATGTGCAAAATCCTGCGTCCCGTCATTGCGAGCGTAGCGAAGCAATCCATTGTCATTGCGGGCTTGACCCGCAATCTCCCCACTTATGTCTTTGCTTTGGGGGATTCCTGCTTTCGCAGGAATGACGTCGTTGTTACCGGATTGCTTCGGGCTATCGCCCTCGCAATGACGGGATTGCTGATTTTTCACACAACCCGTACTTTCCGCTAATTCTCTAACCGTTTCATCCTGATTGCAGTAAATCAGCGTTCCGTCTTTTTCGATGACGTCGATAAAAGTCCGGAACTGTTCCACGTAGTTCTCAAAGGTCGGGAAAACGTTGATGTGATCCCACGCAATCCCGCTAATCAACGCAATATGAGGACGATAGAGATGAAACTTCGGACGCCTGTCCAACGCCGACGTCAGATATTCGTCGCCTTCAAAGACCATCACCGGCGCATCGGAGATGCGCACCATCACCTCAAAGCCTTCCAACTGAGCGCCGACCATATAGTCGAAATCCACGCCGGCGTGTTGAAAGACGTGCAGGATCATGGCGGTGATGGTCGTCTTGCCGTGACTGCCGCCGATGACGATGCGTCGTTTCTCTTTTGCCGTCTCGTAGAGAAATTCGGGGTAAGAGTATATCGGCAAGCCGAGTTCTTTTGCACGCAACAGTTCGGGATTGTCGCCCTTGGCGTGCATTCCAAGTATGACGGCATCGAGGTCGGAAGTGATTTTTTCGGGATACCAGCCATCCGCTTCGGGAAGCAGTCCCAACCGTTGCAGCCGTCCGCGCGAAGGTTCAAAAATCTCATCATCCGAACCGCTGATCCGGTATCCCTTTGTATGTAGCGCGATGGCTAAGTTGTGCATGGCGGCGCCGCCGATGGCGATGAAGTGGAGGTGGTTCATATATCTTTAGTTTTTTGCCACGAATGGCACAAATTATCACTAATTTCTGCTCCTCCTCCGCTCCTCCTCGTTTCCAACGAGGAGGCAATGTTTTCTCGTCTCCGACGAGGAGAAAATGTTGTTTTCGTTTCCAACGAGATCGTTGGAAACGCCTGAACATATCCCTTTCGTTGGAAACGAAAGGGAGCGAGGAGCAATGGGGGGTGTAGAGACGCGATTAATCGCGTCTCTACGGCGTTTTGCGCTATTTTTTCTTTAATCATGTTCATCATTTAAATTACATTAAAATTTATACTGAGCGATGTCGAAGTATCACAGTTCAGACTATTGGTCTGCGACGCAACGGATGCTTTCACCGAATGATCGGTAGAGGTAGATGTTGGGATGTATACCACCATCGTAAAAGCTTAAGTCAAGCCCACGGGTGGCATCGCTGAAACTAATACTACTACTCCAATAATATCCGCTCGAACCAACATCACAGAGCGCACCAGAGGTGTAATTGCGACCACCAGCAGATGGGAGGAAGATGGAGTGTTCACCACTACCAAAAAAACGACCAGTTACACCATTTAATTCATCCCAAGAACTGCCCGAAGCAACCAAACTTCTCAATTCTTTGATTGTGGGTACACGCCAACCACAAGGGCAAGGGTCATTCTTTTGCTCCCAAGTATCCCCTAATGGCATATTATCATCCCAGATAGTCCCTCCATCAGAATTTACAAGAGGGTTAGTAGTGCTCCATCCAACTTTGCGGCCTAACTGGTAAAACATGCCTGCATCTTCGGGATTTGCCGCAAAAGTGCCAGGCATATCCACATTACGAGTGGCCCAACGGACGCCGTTAATGACTACACCTTTTTCTTCGTCGCCTGAAACATCTTTATCCTCTTTATCTTTCTTACAAGCCGTAAAAACTGCCGACAGCGCAAAAACGATTGTTATTAAATAGATTACGTACTTCTTCATGTTTTATCTTTTTAAATTAAATTGAAAATTGAGAATTGAGATTTTGTTCCGGCAGTAAAAAGTTTTCGCCGGTGACAACCGATTTCCCTGTTTCGGACTCCAATTCCTGACGGGCATTTTTGGCTACTGTTCCTCCGCGTTTGCCGGCGGTGGCGTTTTCAAAAAAACCTTTTGCTTGTTCGCTTTCAGCGATTTGACGGGTGGAAAGTTCGGCAAATGCTGTAAAAATCAATTCAGTTTTCAGTTGTCGACAAATTGTCGACAACTCAATCCCGTCTTCGAGCGTAACACGCTGTTTCATTTTAAACCAATAGTCGCGCGGATTGGCGCTATCGGTAAGGATTTCAATAATGTCAATCACCGAAAAATACCACTCTTCGGCAGTTTCGTCCCATTGGGCACGGACTTTTCTCTCTTCAAATAGTTTAATGGCTGTTTCCATAAGTATGTTTATTTTTTCAACCTCTTAGTCAGCTCCATCGCAAACACAAAATCGTTAAGTTCTTGATTATCGGTATTTAAAATAGACTTTTTGTCCCCTTGCCACCACAGGTTTCCTTTATAGATAAACGCCACCGTGGTACCGATTTTCAAGACGGAGTTCATGTCGTGCGTATTGATGATGGTGGTGATGTTGTATTCGGCGGTGATTTCTTCGATGAGTTCGTCAATCAGTCCGGCGGTGCGCGGGTCTAATCCCGAGTTGGGTTCGTCGCAGAAGAGGTATCGCGGATTGAGCGAGATGGCGCGGGCGATGGCGACACGTTTTATCATCCCGCCGCTCAGTTCCGAGGGCATCTTTTTGTGGGCGTCCGTCAGGTTGACGCGGTGCAGGCAAAATTGCACCCGTTCTCTCTTTTCGGCTTCGGTGCGGTCGGTAAACATGTCCAACGGGAACTTCACATTATCTTCTACCGTCATAAAGTCGAACAGCGCTCCGCCCTGGAACAACATGCCCATCTCGTAGCGCAGTTTTCGTTTTTCGTTGCCGTTCATTTGGCTGAACAGCCGTCCGTCGTATTTTATATCGCCCGAATCGGGAACTATCAAGCCGACGATGGATTTCATCAGGACGGTCTTTCCTGAGCCGCTCTCGCCGATAATCAGGTTAGTCTTTCCCGTTTCAAAGGTGTAGGAGACGTCTTTCAGTACCGGCTTGTCGCCGAATGATTTGTGGATGTGTTCGACGGTAATCATGACAGTAGTAATTGCGTGAGAATGAGATTGAAAATGATAATAAAGATGCTGGAATCCACCACCGCCCGCGTACTCGCCTGTCCTACTTCCAAGGCGCCGCCACGGATACGATAGCCGTGAAACCCGCTGATGGAGGTGATGAGAAAAGCAAAGACAACGGTTTTTATCATGGAGTATCCGACGCTGAAAGGGTTGAAATCCAAATGCAAACCGTCCACATACTCTGCCACAGTGAGCAAATCGGTGAAAACGGTAACCAAATAACCGCCCAGCAACGCAAACCCGATGCTCAATATTATAAGTATGGGGAAAAAGAGCAACGCCGCCACAATCTTTGGCAGAACGAGGAAAGAGGCAGAGTTGATTCCCATGATGTCCATCGCGTCAATCTGCTCGGTAACGCGCATGGTGCCTACCTCCGACGCTATCAGCGAGCCGACTTTTCCTGCCAAAATCAGACTGAGGATGGTCGGGCAAAACTCCAAAATCAACGCCTGACGCGCTGTAAAGCCTATCAGCGACTTCGGAATCCACGGCGTGTCAATGTTGAATGCCGTCTGGATGACAGCTACAGCGCCGGTAAAAGTGGCAATCACCATGATAATCAACAAAGAGTCAATCCCTATCAACTGCATCTCGTTGACCAAACGTTTAAAAAATATACGCCACTTGATCGGTCTCGTAAAGACCGACTTCAAAAATAAACAGTATTCGCCTATTTCACTGAGCCATTTCATGGTGCAAAGGTACGACTTTTTTAATTGAGAATCTCTTTCGTCACCGAAAAATCGGAATACGTCTTCATCTTTTTGGGGACAAAGCGCAGGAGCGTATAGTCGGAATCGCCTGCGGGATAGTACATCTCCCATCCTTTCAGCCATGCTTTGCGGCGAAGTTCGTTGTCAGTTACGATTTCGACCGTTCCCTGCAACAGTAGTCCGCGGAAAGCGTGCGCTTCGCAATAATACAGGCAGGCGTTGGCATTTTTCCGGATTTCGGAAATCTTCTCGGAACTCGTGTTGGTCGTCAGATACACCGTCAACGGGTTTTCTTCCGCTTCGTACAGGGCGACAAGATGCGGATATTCTTCCCTGTTGCGAAGATTTAACATCGCGCGGGTTGAGGGGAAACCATCTTCGTCAATCGTCGTCAAGTCCACAAACGATTGACTTTCAATTACTTTTAAACATTCTGTTTTCATATTTATTTTTTAGTTGTGACAAAGTTAATAACTTTTTCCGGATAAAAATCACCCCCGTTTTTTCACCATTTATCTACTCTCGTGAAGATTTTAGGTATTATACATCCACGGCTTTTTTTATTTTTATCTGGGGGGCAAAGGTACGTTTTTTTTTGAATGAGAAAAATAAATATAAAGTTTTTTTTTAGATTTCTCCCCGCGGTATTGGGTGTATGTATGACAAATTGCATAGGGAGAAACCTCATCCTCAAAGCACCGTCTTTCGTCTCGTCTTTCTCCCTATGCAATTTGTCATACACTCACAGTATTTCCACCTCTGCATCTGTTGAAAACTTACGTAAAAAAAACATCGAAAAATCCTTTCTTCTATCCAAATTTTTATTATCTTTGCATACTTTTGTAAACGAAGTATAACTTATTGATTATGAACATAGAAGAAGTTCAAAAAGGACAAGCGGCGTACACAGCCGATAATATTCAGGTTTTAGAAGGGTTGGAAGCGGTACGCATGCGTCCTGCGATGTATATCGGTGACATTTCGTCCAGAGGATTGCACCATCTCGTATATGAAGTCGTGGACAACTCCATTGACGAGGCATTAGCCGGCTACTGTACTGAGATAGACGTACTTATCCATCCCGAAAACAGCATCACAGTAAAAGACAACGGACGCGGAATCCCCGTGGACATGCACGAAAAAGAGGGACGCTCGGCGTTGGAAGTAGTAATGACGGTGCTTCACGCCGGCGGAAAGTTCGACAAAGGCTCTTACAAGGTGTCGGGCGGATTGCACGGCGTCGGCGTCTCCTGCGTCAATGCGCTCTCTTCCTACATGAGCGTACACGTGCACCGCAACGGACACGAATACCTGCAAGAGTACGAATGTGGAAAACCCGTAGCACCCGTCGCACAAATCGGCGACAGCAAGACCCATGGAACCGTAACCCATTTTAGACCCGATGCATCCATCTTTTCCGTTACCGAATACGATTTTGCTATCTTGTGCAACCGGTTGCGCGAGTTGGCGTTTTTGAATAAAGGAATACGCCTGACTATCACCGACTTAAGAGAAAACAACGAAAACGGACAGCCCGTTTCGGAGACTTTCCTGTCGGAAAACGGCTTGGAAGATTTTATTGACTACTTGGACGCCAACCGCGAAAAACTCATCCCCAAGCCCATCTGCATCGAAGGCGAGAAAAACGGCATTCCCATCGAAGTAGCCATGCAGTATAACACCTCGTTCAGCGAAAATATCCACTCTTACGTCAACAACATCAACACCCACGAGGGCGGCACGCACTTGGCAGGCTTCCGCCGCGGATTGACGCGCACGCTGAAGACCTACGCCGAAAAATCGGGAATGTTGGCAAAACTGAAATTCGACATCAACGGCGACGACTTCCGCGAAGGATTGACCGCCATCATTTCCGTCAAAGTGGCAGAGCCGCAGTTTGAAGGACAGACGAAGACGAAGTTGGGAAATAACGAAGCCATGGGATCTGTGGATTCCATCATCTCCGAACTGCTGGCGCATTATTTGGAAGAAAATCCGCGCGAAGCCAAACTCATCGTGGACAAGGTCATCCTAGCGGCGACGGCACGTCATGCGGCACGGAAAGCCCGCGAGTTGGTACAACGGAAAAACGTCCTCTCCGGCTCGGGATTGCCCGGAAAGTTAGCCGACTGTAGCGAAAACGACGCCTCGCTCTGCGAACTCTTCTTGGTCGAGGGCGACTCGGCAGGTGGAACAGCCAAACAAGGTCGCGACCGCCGTTTCCAAGCCATCCTACCTCTGCGCGGTAAGATTTTGAACGTCGAAAAAGCCATGCAACACAAAATCTTCGAAAGCGAAGAAATCCGCCATATCTTCACCGCCTTAGGCGTCAGCATCGGAACAGACGAGGACAGTAAAGCGTTGAATATGGAGAAGTTACGTTACCACAAAGTCGTCATCATGACCGATGCCGACGTGGACGGCAGCCACATCGCAACCTTAATCCTCACTTTCTTCTACCGCTACATGCAGCCGCTCATCGAAAACGGATACGTCTATATCGCCACCCCCCCCCTCTATTCGGTGAAAAAAGGGAACACTATGCGCTACGCATGGACGGAAGAAGACCGCCAACGTATCGTGGACGAGTGGGGCAGCGGCGAAAGCGAAGCAAGAGGCTTGCACATCCAACGCTACAAAGGTCTCGGCGAAATGAACGAAGTCCAACTCTGGGAAACCACCATGGACCCCGACCGCCGAACCCTTCGACAAGTTACCATCGAAAACGGAACCGAAGCCGACAGAATATTCTCCATGCTCATGGGCGACGAAGTAGCCCCACGACGGGAATTTATCGAACGCAATGCGCGGTATGCTAATATTGATGCGTAACGACGGGTGCATTTTTCGTTATAATTATTTTATTTACAACGATTTACATAAGTTTTCCCTCCCTTTATAATGAAAAAATATCTATTATTGATTTTAATCCTCTACATCGCCCTGTCCGTCAACGCCCAGAGCATCACCAACGTAGAAGCGCAATACGCCGACGGCAAGGTAACGGTTACCTGTCGTTTGGAAACTTCTACGCCGAGCGACCTCGTGCTTTCCTATTCCGGCGACGACGGCGTTACCTATAAACCCTGTCTCAGCGTGAGCGGCGACCTGAAAGCCCAAAAAACGGGCAACAAACAGATTGTCTGGAACTGTTTGGATGACAACATCATGTTCGGAACATTTATCTTCAAAGTGAGCATAGAGGGAAAAGTGGCGGAATACAAAGACACGGGCGGACCATCCAATGCGTGGTTATCGCTGCTTGTTCCCGGACTGGGCGACCACCGTGTAACGTATGGGAAAAAGAGCGGACTGAGTACTGCGTTGTGGAGTTACGGCTTGATTGCTACGGGCGTGGGGCTTAAATTCTATTCCATCAGCGAATACAAACAGTACCACGCCGCCACCGAACAATCCGAGATAGATACACATTACGATGCGGCAAATATCTCCAATCAACTTTTTTATCTCTGTGTCGGCGCCGGCGCTGCTATTTGGATTTACGACGTCATTTGGGTGTGGAACAAAGGCGCGCAAAACAAAAAAGCGTGGCAAAAGTCGCAACTGGGTTTCTATTACACACCCGAATTTGGCGCATCGGGATTGACCTATACTTTTAAATTCTAACGTTATGAACAGTGTAAAACAGATACTTTTGGCAATCATCAGCGTTCTCTTTCTGACAACCTGTCAAAAAATAGAGACGCTCAAGCGGGATAATCCGTTAGACGCAAATGGCGATGGCGGTGGCGCCGGCGGTGGAACTATCATAAATGGCGTGGCGCTGAAATTTAACAGTTACAGCGTTTACTCCGACAACAACGGTGATAAAAATGTCAATCCGGGTGAAACGATACAAATGAAAATATCGTTGAAAAACACAGGCTCAAGCGCTGCAAAGGGCGTTATGGCAACGTTCTCTACCGAAAGTTCGCATATCAGTAACTTTTCGCCGACAACACAAATTAAATATGGCGACATCTCGTCGAATACCGTTAAATGGGCAGATTATATCGGCAATAACAGTCAATACGAAACATATCTTGATTACACCATTAAATTCACCGTTGCCAACTCCACGCCGACGGGTACGCCAATAACGATTAGCATCAGCATCGTTGACGAAAGCGATAATACTTGGACAGACACTTTCGATGTTCCGGTTGTAGCCACCAACGCAAAGATTGGATTCAATAAATACAGCGTTTACTCCGACAACAACGGTGATAAAAATGTCAATCCGGGCGAAACGATACAAATGAAAATATCGTTGAAAAACACAGGCTCAAGCGCCGTAAAAGGCGTTATGGCAACGTTCTCTACCGAAAGTTCGCATATCGGCAACTTTTCGCCGACAACACAAATTAAGTATGGCGACATCCCGTCGAATACCGTTAAATGGGCAGATTATATCGGCAATAACAGTCAATACGAAACATACCTTGATTACACCGTTAAATTCACCGTTTCCAACTCCACGCCAACAGGTACGCCAATAACGATTAGCATCAGCATCGTTGACGAAAGCGATAATATCTGGACAGACACTTTCGATGTTCCGGTTGTAGCGACCAACGCAAAGATTGGGTTCAATACATATACCGTTTATTCCGACAACAACGGTGATAAAAATGTCAATCCGGGTGAAACGATACAAATGAAAATATCGCTGAAAAACACAGGCTCAAGCGCCGCAAAAGGTGTTATGGCAACGTTCTCTACCGAAAGTTCGTATATCGGCAACTTTTCACCGACAACACAAATTAAATATGGCGATATTCCGTCAAATACCGTTAAATGGGCAGATTATATCGGCAATAACAGTCAATACGAAACCTATTTGAATTACACCGTTATGTTCACCGTTGCCAATACCACGCCGACAGGTACGCCAATAACGATAAATATCAGCATTGTTGACGAAAGTGATAATATTTGGACAGACAGTTTCGATATTCCGGTTGTAGCGACCAACGCAAAGATTGGGTTCAATAAATATACCGTGTACTTCGACAGCAACGGTGATAAAAATGTCAATCCGGGTGAAACGATACAACTGAAAATATCGTTGAAAAACACAGGATCAAGCGCAGCAAAAGGCATTATGGCAACGTTCTCTACCGGAAGTTCGTATATCGGCAACTTTTCACCGACAACACAAATTAAGTATGGCGATATCCCGTCGAATACCGTTAAATGGGCAGATTATATCGGCAATAACAGTCAATACGAAACCTATTTGAATTACACCGTTACGTTCACCGTTTCCAACTCCACGCCGACGGGTACGCAAATACCGATTAGCATCAGCATTGTGGATGAAAGCGATAATACGTGGACAGACAGTTTCAACGTGCCGGTTCAATAAAAAAACAACAATAGTCTCTATAAGCGGGATTCTGTTACACGACGAGGTCGTGTTCCTGTCATTTATCTCGAATTGCAGTCGCCTGCAACCTCTATCGGTCTACCCTCCACGAATTTTGAACTTCAAAAACGGAACGGGCAGTTCCTGTCGTGGTTTATTTGACCTTTCAACCCATAAGGTTTACCCTTGCACGATGTCGCCATCCTGCAACGTGAGCTCTTACCTCACATTTTCACCCTTACTCCGCGACAAACGCAGAGCGGTTATTTTCTGTGGCACTGGCTGTTTGCCGTCGCCGGCAACCTTCCCGTTAGGAAGTATGGCGCCCTGTGTTGTCCCGACTTTCCTCACCCTGCTCATGGCAAAGCGCGACAGAATGAGACTATTGTTGTTATTGTTAATTTAGAACTGTGGGCAAAGATACGGAAATTTTTCATACCTTTGCCCTTTGATTTGTTTAAAATTTTCAACATGAAAAAGAGCGACTGTATTTTTATTTTATGCCTTATTTTGTTTTTTCTGCCTTTCTTTTTGATTGGGGAGGTGTATGAGTGGTATAAAACTTTTAATGGTGCACATGGAATGTTGATGAGCGCGTTGAAATTTGGGATTCTCTCCACTTTGGGCGAGGTGATCGGGTTGCGGATTCGGAAAGGCGTTTATCACGAAAAAGGTTTCGGAGTGTTGCCGCGTGCGATGGTTTGGGCGGTGCTGGGAATGGGTATCAACATGGCGATCATCATTTTCTCGAAAGGGACGCCCATGTTTTTGCAATATCTTGGCATGGAGAACGCCGTGGCAGTGATGACGGAAGCGCTGTCGTGGGAGAAAGTGTTGGTCGCTTTCTCTATCAGCGTCGCCATGAACACCATCTTTGCACCGGTCTTTATGACGTTGCACAAGATTACCGACATGCACATCCTGCAAACCGGCGGAACCGTCAGAGGCTTTTTCAGCCGTTGTATCAACATGGAGGAATCATTTCAAAATATTGACTGGCAGCGTCAATGGGGATTTATCTTCAAAAAGACCATCCCGCTGTTTTGGTTTCCGGCGCATACCATCACCTTCATCTTGCCCGAAGAGTGGCGTGTCTTGTTTGCGGCGCTGCTGGGTGTGGTGCTGGGGGTGCTGCTTTCGATAAAGCCCTCCACTTCCGAAAAGTGATTTAGCACGCAACAGACACAGATCAGGGCAAACGCATTAAAATTTTTGAAAATAATATTTCCTTTCGGGATTGTTTCACTCCGCTCGCAATCGACGCCAAGTCGGGCGCAATCGAGCTTGCTCGAATTGCCGAGACGCGAAAGAGGAAAGCAAAGCCAATGACGGAAAGCACAGTGAACAATGAAAAGATTTCTCACTTCGCTACACTTCGTTCGAAATGACAATCAATGGGTTATAAAATAGGGGGATGGCAGATGCGGCGGCGCCGCGCCTCTCCTGACTTCGACACATTCAGAAAGTTAATTTTCTATTTCATTTAATATCAGCCTTTTACGAGCACCAGTATAGTCGTAGTGGATAAAAACAAGAGGCGATTCCGTGAGTTGATAACCATCGGCATCAGTTCGGATGAAAAGGTTATATCCGACTTGTATAGTCAGGGCAAAACATGGATTGCGACCCAAATAGACGGACGGGATATGTTCGTTCATCACGAGCAGCAACTCGAAGAGAAACAGGTAACAGATTATTTGTTGAATAATATTGAGAACGTATTGCTCAATGGCACCCAATTGATATTAAATCAAGTTTTTAAACTTGTCGGCTTTGATGTTATTGCCGATGAGATATAAAACAATTGGTTGTAGCACGCTTATGTCAGCCTTCCAGCAAGGCAGGGACGGTCGATTACTTAAAAGTCGTATTTTGATGAGGACGTAGCCTTACACAAGATTTACAGATATTTAGACCGTCTTCGCAATACGCAGCAGGAAAAGATTCAACAAATCAGTGTTGAGCATACCCGAAAGATTTTAGGGGGTAAGATTGGGATTGTGTTTTACGATGTAACCACGCTTTATTTTGAGACTGATTACAGTGATGATTTTTGGAAAGCGCTATAGGGTGAAGCTTTGTCGAAGTCAGGAAAAAAAAGACTGCCCATTTCCCGGGCAGCCTTTTTTTCGATTTGAGATTGTGCTATGTGAGACTTAATTCTTCACCACTTTCTTCGTTACGTTCCCGTATTCGGTATCTATTTGGATGAAATAAACGCCGGTGGGGAGGCTTGAAATATCAAGAGTTGAAAGTTGAGCGTTGAACGTTGACAGTTGTTTTCTGCCCATGACGTCGAAAACGTTGATGTTGTCAATTTTCAATTCTCCATTTTCAATTTTCAATTCCCCACTCGTCGGGTTGGGGAATATCTGGAACGAGTCGACGGTGATGGTGCAGATGTTCGTTTCGTCTATCTCGACGGTAACTTCGTCGGTCGGTACCGATTCGCAGAGTTCATAGACGGCGGTTACCTTATATATATAGGTGCCGTTGGTGAGATCTTCGTCGCGGTATTCCATGCCGGTGAACAATTCTTCGATTGACGCTCCATCGCGGTAGATGTTAAAGCCAAGCGGTTCGGCTCCTTCAACGGCTTCGGGCATGCCCCAGGTGAGGATGGCTGTTTTTCCTTCGGCGACGCCTACGAGGTCGAATGGCGGTTCGCACGCGCCTATTTCGATGGTGATGGAAACGCCTTCGGTCAGATCTGATTCGCAATGTTCGTAAATAGCGTTTACTTGGTAAACGTAGGTTCCGTCAGGACGGTCTTTGTCTTGATATTCCAATGCGGTGATGGGCTCGTCGTTGATTTTGTCTTCATCGCGATAGACGTCATATCCTAACAGTTCGCCTTCGATAACTTCCGGCGCATCCCACGTGAGGATGGCGGTGTTTCCCTGCACGGTTACTTCGAGGTTGACGGGCGGTTCACATGCCAATTCCGGCAAAATGTTGCAAATCACATTCGACATTTCGGCAAACGATTCTTTGTTGCCGGCATAGAGCGCGGTTACGTTATAGGCATAGATGCCTGGTGTGATGTTCTCTTCGGTAAAACTCAACGTAGTGAGCGGCGTGGCGTTGAGGAGTTCGTTGTTGCGATAGACGTTATAGCCGGTGGGTGTGCCTTCGGCGGGCGCTGACCAGGTAACGGAAATCGTATTTTCTGTTTCGTTCAGCACGGCTACCACATTTTGGACACGTGCGTAGAGTTCGGGTAGCGTGATGGTATAGTCGTGCGTTTGCCCATAACTGCTATTGCCGCAAGCGTCGGGCGCTCCGCTCCATTTACATACAAGTCTGAAACGGGATGTTCCGGAAACAACATCTGTCGGAACGGTAAAATTTGTCGAATACTCCGTACCAGATGTACTGCAAGTGAGCGTGATTAATTTTTCGTTACTGTCAAATACATTATTTCCGTTCAAATCGAACCAGCCGCCTACTTGTTGCGAACTGAAACCGACTTTTACCTTAATAGTATATTGTGCTCCCGGTTCTAATGCTACATTGGTGCTTGTATAATCTTGATATCCGTCACTGGCACAGGCGCCATTTGTGTTATTAATTAAATAAACTGTAGGTTCGCTTGTTTTCACAAGTTGTACGGAAGTGAATTTGTCGCTGGATCCACAATTTTGAGAGCCGGATGAACAGTAACCATCGGCGCCGGAGCAGGATGCATCAAACGGAATCGTTTTTTCAATGCCATATTGTGCAGCGAGCATGAGGTTGAAATCGGTAGTATAGCCATAGGGCATGGCGGGGTCGCAGATGACGTAGAAGTCGAAGTTCATACTTTCGCCGGCGGGCAGGTTTTGCGGTGCACGGCTTTTGGCGCCGTCGCAGGCGATGGTGAGGTATGGGCTGCTCATCTCTAAGTCGGCTATCAGTTTATAGGTATCGGCGCCGCCGTCATTTTTCACCACGGTGGTGATGATGACTAACGACCCGGGTACTAAACTGCCGCCTTCGACGCCATCAATCAGCACGTTATCCAATTTCAGGTTGGGAGCGTAAGCCTTCAACGGCAATTTGCTTTCCCATGGGTCGCCGGCTGGCTTTACGGTGAAGTCGAGCGGGAAGGTTTTTCCGTCGGCGATGTCGTTGGCGACGGTAACGTTAAACTTCACGGTGGCGGTGCCGTCGGGAGCGATGGAGGCGGTGTGCTGCGCGGTTCCGTTGACGATGGTCAGTTGTGGGTCGTCGCAGGCGATGGTTACGTTGAGCGTTCCGTTAGTTGGGTCAGAGCCAACGTTTTTCAGGGTAACTTCAATCTCTTCGTTAGTGGAGATATAGGTCAGTTCGCCTCCGCCGGTAACGGCATATCCGTCATGTACGACGTACGGACCGCTGGCGGGGATTGCCTGTATGGGCGCTTGATAGGCTACTTTGTTGAAACCGGTAACGGTAAGGATTAAGTCCATCGGTGTTGACAGCGGCTCGGCAAAGGTTACTTCGGCAATGCCGCCGGTAACAGTGGCTGTGCCTAAGATGATGACTTCGTCGTCGTTGTCAATGTATGTAACGGCGGCAACGGCGCCTTCGGCGTCGCAGTTCACCGTCAGCGAGTTCATTCCGAGAAGGAGAACGGGTAGGTGCGAAACCGTCATCGCTTGCGGCGTCTTGGTGCGGAAGTTTAAGGTGGGGTCGCCGAAAACCAACCATGAGTTGTAGTCGGCAGTACTACCTGAGTGAACCATAATCATTTTTTGGGTAGCATTGAGCATGGCGCCTGCGATGGTTCTTTTAGTGCCGGGCTGTATTGTTCCGTATGGCGAAGGGAGATCCAAATAGATATTCACAAATTCATCTTGTGCGGTCATGGTGGGTTGCCAACTGATGCTAATGGTAGCGCCAAACGCTGCAATGGCTCCGGCGGGTTGGTTGTTGTATGTATGGCGCATAAACGCTTCGGATAAACAAACAGCATCGCTGGTATTGTACTGCCAGGGACCAAATTCTCCATTATTACAGGCTACCAAAAAGAGGTAAGGGAGTTTGTTTACATTCTGTAACTGGTTCACATGTGTATTGGAGTAATTTGCCACAGACCATCCTGTTGGAGATCCGTGATTGCAATAATTCAAAACACTGGCGCCGGCATCCAGCCGTTGATTAATTTGGGCGGCAGTTGTATTGGGTATTCCCGGACAACCTCCGTCATATTCTTGCCAAACGGGGTCATAGCCGTAGGTCATCATTCTGGTTCTAATATTATTCATGTGCACATAATCCGCTTCGCCGCCGTCATGTCCATTGCCGTTACCTTCGTTACGTGCTACTCCAATACCCGCACTTACCCATGTATCGTCTGTGGTAAGGTCGCGTTCATAAGTAATGGTACGTTGTACTTGTGTTTGCACGTGGGCGGGTGTCTCAGCAGACATTCTACCTATTAGCACTTCCAAGTAATCATCACCTCCGGTAAGTTTTCCGTATTCAACGTCTGACCGGGTGCTTCCTACTTGATGTGGTGGTAGTTGCGGGTGGTCGCCTACTAAAAGTACGAAAGCCAAGTTATTGTTGGGGTCGTTGTAGAAGTTTGTGATGTACGTTTTAATATTTTCTTTGGTAAGAGGCGATATGGCAGAGGTAGGCACAATGGTTGTTTTCCGTCCCATGGAGCGTTTCCAGTCCACGTATGGTTTCATGTCATCAACCCAAGCGCTATGGCAAATAATCAGCAGTTCGCCCTCTTCTTCGGTGGGGTAACCTCTGCTCTGCATCACGGAGTTGTTGATGAAGAGTCGGCTGTACATGTCGCTAAATGTGGGGTCAATGGTAGCGTTTCTTTTTTGATTGGTCAACTCGTTGATACCGGTCTTTGGGGTATTGGTCACCGTAACGGTAATCTCGGCATAGACTCTCAAAACTTTGGTAACAGGGTTGTACTGAACGGGATATACATCCACCAACTGTCCTCTGACGTCGCGCATGATGAACGGCTCTCTGAGCGCGGCGAGCGTTCCGGGATAGAAGCCGTCTTTTTGGTAAATCTCGCCCTTGACGTAAGGCACGGTGGCGGGGTCAACGCTGCGCAGCAGGTTCCCTTTCGACGGTGCGATTTCGATGTTGTCGAACTCCTGATACGCTCCGTAAGCGATTTCCAACTCCGAACCTCCCGTGTCGGGAATGATGAACGCTGTGGTGAGGAAAAACATCTCGGGACATCCTTCCTGTAACATCAACGGGGCATTGTCCGACGTGGCGATGAACGCTTTTCCGTTGTCGGTGTTTACGGCAATCAGTTCCGCCGCGTTCACTTCGAAACGGATGGAGGTCTGATG
>Ga0099364_10002768_pt1 | contig 27773 bp, 22 predicted proteins | sample TergutTh196P3_FD_73070 | JGI IMG/M metagenome (GOLD analysis project Ga0099364, IMG submission 73070) | Microcerotermes parvus P3 segment gut microbial communities from Pointe-Noire, Republic of the Congo - Th196 P3 | ecosystem: Host-associated > Arthropoda: Insects > Digestive system > Gut ... | reverse complement strand
CAGACTAGGTATCGGTACGGTATGTGCGGTGCAAGGGAAAAGTCGCATTACGGTAAACACAAACACGACTTTTCCCGATATGTCTGACAATTAAACTAGGGGGTGTGGCTACGGGCATGCCCCCGAAAATTTTTGCTTGACAGGGTGTGATGTACGGAATATAATGAACGGCAACGCAGACTCTCGCTTTTTTGGAAACTTCGACAGAGAACCCGCGCCATAGGCTGGAAGCGCGGGGCGGAGGAGTAGTGAGCAGGGGACACTGCGGGGCGGACACAGGTTAATATCGTATGAAGCGGGCGCCAGAGAGCGCCAATGCGGGTGGCACCGCGGGTTTATTAACTCGTCCCGGGAAATATTTTCCGGGGCTTTATCGTTATTAGGAGGGGATTGCTATGCTAAGAACACATCTCGCGGGGGAACTGCGCAACGAGAACATAGGACAGGAAGTGCGATTGTCAGGATGGGTCGATACGATCCGCGACCATGGTGGCGTCAAGTTTTTGGATTTGAGAGACTACAGCGGCAAAACGCAGATAGTATTGCACGACGATTCAATGCTCGAAGAAGTCAACCGCGAAACGGTGATATCCGTTTATGGGAAGGTGCGGGCAAGGGGTGAAGAGACGGTTAACGCCAAGCTTGACACGGGATATGTCGAGGTGTTTGCCGACAAGCTTGAAATCTTGGGTCCTTGCAAAAACGTATTGCCTTTTGAAATAAACGATTCGACATCGACGCGCGAAGAAATACGGCTGACCTATAGATTTCTCGACCTTCGCAATCCCACGCTGCATAAGAACATCGTGTTGCGCGCACAAGTCATCAGCTTTATAAGAAAGCAGATGGAGTCGCTGGGTTTTGTCGAGATACAAACGCCTATTTTGACCGCTTCGTCGCCGGAGGGCGCGCGCGACTATCTCGTGCCGAGCCGCAAGCATAAAGGGAAGTTCTATGCCCTGCCGCAAGCGCCTCAAGTGTTCAAGCAACTGCTGATGGTATCGGGATTCGACAGATATTTCCAAATTGCGCCCTGTTTCCGCGACGAGGACGCGAGACAGGATCGTTCGCCGGGCGAGTTCTACCAGCTCGACCTTGAAATGGCATTTGCGGAGCAGGAGGATGTTTTCGACGTAGCGGAAAAAGTATTGTATGAGACGTTTAAGAGTTTCACGGACAAAAAAGTCTCTCCGCCGCCATTCCGCAGAATAACGTACAGGGAGACAATGCTGAAATATGGCACGGACAAGCCCGATCTGAGGAATCCGCTCGTAATATGCGACCTCACCGAGTTTTTCTCAGACGTCGATTTCCCGGCGTTTAAGAAAAAACCCGTCAGGGGAATAGTTGCGAACTGTTCCGGCCGTCCGAGGAGTTTCTTTGACAACTCTTTGAAGTTCGCAACGGAAATAGGCATGAAAGGGCTGGGCTATATCACGCTGACAGGCGGCGAGTTCAAAGGTCCGATTGAAAAGTTTCTTTCTGATGATAAGAAGCGGGAGCTGATAAGTTCGCTGGATTTGAAAGAGGGGGAGACACTGTTCTTCATATCCGACGCGGTTGCAATCGTTGACGGATTCGCATGTGAGATACGAAATTGGTTGGGAACAGCGCTTGATATTGTCGATACCGACTCTTTTGAGTTTTGCTTCATAACCGATTACCCGATGTATGAGTACAATCCGGAAACGAAGGGAATCGATTTCACGCACAATCCGTTCTCAATGCCAATCGGAGGGCTTGAGACATTGGAAACGAAAGATCCTCTCGATGTATATGCACATCAGTACGACGTGGTTTGCAACGGCGTTGAACTGTCTTCGGGCGCGGTGCGCAACCACTCCCCGCAGATTATGCAAAAAGCGTTCAGCATTGCCGGATATTCGGAAGAAGAACTGATAAAGCGATTCAATGCCCTGTATTCGGCTTTCCAATACGGTGCACCGCCGCATGCGGGCATGGCGCCGGGCATCGACAGAATAGTCAGGCTGATTGCAGGCGAGGAAACGCTTCGCGACGTCATAGCTTTCCCGCTCAATGGCAACGCGCAGGACCTCCTGCTGGGCGCCCCCTGCGAAGTGAGCCCGATGCAGTTGCGGGATGTGCATATATCAATTAGGGATTAGCCAACACGGATTTCGACCGCAAGGGGACAGCGATCAGGGGACAGGGGACGGGGGAGCAGTGTCTTGAGCTAGCGTGTTGTGCGCTTCTTTGTGATTGCTACGCTTGCTTGCGCTAGGTACTGCGACGGGTCTTTTGTGCTGAACTCATCAAACAAATAAACTACATACACCGGGCCCGTTAGGTTGATCGAATGCTCTTCGGCATATGTTTTCATCCTAGCGGGCAGGTCTTTTAGATCGCCGTAATAGCCGCGGGTATACCCTATGAGGTAGTCCCCGGCTTTTTGCGTATGGGTTCCTACAGGGTCGATCGAGATAAAATGATCGGGGATTCCGTGCGTATTGGAGAACGAATCCATATCATCGAAGTATCCGCCGACAGGGAAGCTGAGGCTAATGCTTTGCTCGCTCAAAAGCGCGAGATGCTCCGAAAGCGGCTTAATAAATGAATCCCCCTGCTCATACTCGTTGCGCGGCCAGAGGTACATTGCGACATCGTCCCTTTCCTTAACCGATATAACAGACTCGTCGACTTTGACGCCGCTATTAATCAGTTCGCGCCTTGCGTGGATGATGGAATAGCGCCGACGCAAGTCGCGCATCTCCATGTCCATTCGTTTTTCCTGTTTTTCCAGCAACAGCAGCAGATTTTCGGGGTCGCGCTCTTCGCGCAGCGCTGCGATTGTCTTGAGCGGAATCTCAAGGTCGCTCAAAGATGTCACAAAATTGAGAGCAATGAGCTGCACGGTGGAGTAGTATCTGTAATTGTTCTCGGGGTTGCGCTCGAGAGGGGTAAACAGCCCAATCTCGTCCCAATAGCGCAGCGTCGAAGATTCGATTCCTGAGAGTTTTGAAAATTCTTGTATGGATAAGTAGTCGCTCATTTAATTATCATTCCTTCCTCGTTCTTAAGATATTATACCTAATATATGATGATAACTTCAAGTAACATTAAAGAAAAACACGATATTTTTTGAAAAAGGCAAAGCAATATTACTGTGATTTGTAGAAAATATATTCAAAATTTGCGGTTTATATGGGTAATAAATTGTAAAAAAGCCTTTAGTCACAGCGATTTTTACAGTAATAACCTTTTGAGGGTGCAAAGTGGTAAAAAAGTGTTAAAAAGTTGAGAAAACCTATTGACATTCAAGTAACTTTAACAGTTAGGATTTATGTATAGAATACGGAGAGGAGGTATTCACATGAGTTTCGGTGAGAAGCTGAGAAGCTTGCGGCAGAAAGGAAAGAAGACTCTTCAGGAACAAAGCAAGTTGCTGGGGGTGTCGATGAATTCCGTGTACAGATGGGAGCATGATTTGGCTATCCCAAGAAAGCCGATGATCAAAAAATTGGCCGATCACTATTCAGTGCCGGTTGACTGGCTGATGTCTGAAAGTGCCGCTGCATCGCTAGTGAGCGATATAGAACAAAATCTTCTGTGTATGTTTCGGAAACTATCGGAGAACAATAGATACAAGGTCCTTGGGTATGTGGAACGAATGTGCGTGGAAGAATACGGACTCGACAATGTATTTTGACGAGGATTTGCATCCCCAAAGCCGCCTACGACCCTGCAGGCGGCTTTGGGTTTGCAGAAAAAGAAATTGAAAAATGCGTCTTGTTGTGTTAGTATGCTTTAAGATTACAGAGTATCGGGAGAGGACGATGAATAAGCCGGAGAAGAACAGCGTGCTCGTTGTGGACGACGAGAATTCCATGATCATCGCGCTAACGCATATATTAAGCGCGGATTACACCGTTTATGCGGCTAAAAACGCGCAAAGCGCAATATCGGCCGCAGAGAAATACTTGCCTGACGTGATACTGCTAGACGTGATTATGCCTGATACAGACGGATATGCCGTAATCAGCGCGTTAAAAGCCTCTGAAAGAACAAAGAACATCCCCGTTATCTTCATCACGGGGCTCAGAGACGCGGACGACGAGGAAAAAGGGTTTGCATTGGGAGCGTCCGACTATATCACGAAACCGTTTTCCCCATCGATTGTAAAGCTCAGGGTTAACAATCAAATAAAAATCATTAATCAAACACGCATGATCATTGAGAATGAAGTCGAGCTGCAAAGCGTGCGCGTGCTGGAACAGTCAAAGGTAATGCTTGATGCGATTCCCACGATTTGCTGCGTCCTGATAAACAGCAACTATGAAGTGATCGATTGCAACACAGAAGCCGTGCGGCTCTTTGATTTTGATGAGAAACAGGAATTTCTGGACAGATATTTTGAGCTGTCGCCGAAATATCAGCCAAACGGGCGTGAATCATACGACCTCATAATTGAATACATGACCACAGCATTCAACGAGGGGCGCTGCTATTTCGAGTGGACACATGAAAAGCCCGGAGGGGTGCTTGTCCCATGTGAAGTGACCCTCATCCGCGTTGCGTATCATGACGAACTGATAATTGCGGGCTATACCCGTGATTTGCGCGAACTAAAGGCAGCGGCGGAGAATGTACATGAGACGGAAGAGCGGCTGCAGCTTATGCTAAACGCAATGCCGATCACATGCCAGCTTATCAGCCAATCATATGAAATCATCGACTGCAACAAGGAAGCACTGGACTTGTTTGGCCTTGAGAGCAAGGATGAATATATTGAAAAGTATAACGATTTTCTGCCCGAGTTCCAGCCCAACGGGAGACCGTCCCATGAACTGGAATATGAGTATATCGACAGCGCGTTCATAGTCGGATCCATGCATTATGAGTGGATGTACCAAAAGCCCGACGGAGAACAGCTTCCATGCGAAGTCACGCTGGTTCGAGCCATGTATCAGGGCGCTTATATAATAGCGAAATACGCAAGGGACCTGCGGGAGCAGAGGGCCATGTACGAAGAGATGCGCAGGGCAGAAGTTGCGGAGGAGAGCAGCAAGGAGAAAAGCAAGTTCCTCGCAATGATAAGCCATGAGATTCGTACGCCTATGAACGCTATCATCGGGATAACTGAAATCCAGTTGCAAGACGATGAGATCGACCCTAAATATGAAGACGCCTTCAACAAAATATACACTTCGAGCGACCTCTTGCTTGGCCTCATTAACAACTTGCTGGATATGTCGAAAATAGACGCGAATAAGCTTGAACTGGTGCCTGTTAAATATGAGACCGCGAGCCTAATAAGCGATGTTGTGAACATTAACTTAGTGCGTTTTCACAGCAAACCATTGGAGTTCAAGCTCCGCGTGGACGAAAACATCCCCGCTTCGCTTATTGGCGACGATCTGAGAATAAAGCAAATCCTCAATAACCTCATATCAAATGCGTTCAAGTATACAAAAACCGGTTCGATTGAGTTTATCGCATCGGCCGAGCATGGCGATGTAAACGATTCCGGCGCCACACTGGTCTTCACTATAAACGACACCGGCATCGGGATGTCGAAGGATCAGGTGAGCAAGCTTTTCGAGGAATATTCCCGTTTTAACATGGAAGCCAACCGCGTGACAGAAGGGACGGGGCTAGGCATGCACATCACGCGAAGCCTGCTGCATATGATGAACGGCAAAATCGGCATCGAAAGCGAACTCGGCAAGGGCACATCGATAACGATCCGCATTTGGCAGGGGGGAGTGAATGCCGAAGCGATTGGCAGGGAGCTTGCCGATAATCTTGAGAATTTCCAGAACAATACTTACTCAAACAGCAAAAGGAACCGAATCGCATATGAACCGATGCCATATGGCAGCGTTCTGATTGTGGACGACGTTGAGATGAACCTCTATGTGGCTAAAGGGCTGCTCGCTCCGTATAAGCTGTCGATTGAAACTGCGGTAAGCGGATTCGAGGCGATTGAATACGTAAAAAGCGGGCGAAAGTATGATGTCATCCTCATGGATCATATGATGCCGGAAATGGACGGAATAGAAGCGGTTCAGATAATACGCGGTTTGGGGTATGATGCGCCGATAGTTGCGCTGACCGCCAATGCGATGTCAGGGTATGCCGAAATGTTTATTAGCAACGGTTTTGACAGCTTCCTTTCAAAGCCCATAGACATGCGCCAGATGGACGCCGTAATGAGAACCTATATCCGCGATAAATATCCCCTAGAAGCGCAAAAAGCCGCCAGTGAGCAAAGCCAAACAGCCCTGCCCGCGCGCGATGACGTGAAACCGAGCTATATTTCCGCGCTCGAAGGAATCACTGAAATAAACACGGAAATTGGGCTGGCCCGCGTTTCCGGCATGGCTGAAATGTACTACGAGACGCTGTCGATGTTCCGGAAGAGACTGATTAAGGAGTGCGACGCGCTGTCCGATTTTCTGAGCGGCAATGATATTGGAGGATTTGCCATCGCAGTGCATGGCCTAAAATCACAGCTCTCAACCATAGGCGCGATGGAGTTGTCCGAGACGGCGCAGCAATTGGAAACAGCGGCAAAAGAGAAAGCATCAGATTACTGCGCAGAGCACTTTCCCGCTTTCAGAGAGAAACTGCTTGCATTGCAAATGCGGATGGCAGGGATTTTTGAGGATAATGCGTCCGTGTCCGAAAAACAGGATGGCGATCATGCTTACATGGCGGAGCAAACTCAAAAAGCCATTAAAGCAGCGGAAGAGTTCGACGACGATTTGGCAGTGGAGCTGATTGAGGAGTTAGTTACCTATGATTTTGGCGACGAAGCAAACACCCTGTTGGAAAATGCGCTGTCAGCTATAAAAGACTTCGACTTTGACACAGCCATAGAACTACTGCGCAACATCGTACCCCCATCTTCTGACCCCTGATCCCTGACCCCTGTTCCCTTGCGGCCGAAGGCCGCGTTAGGAGGTATATAATGTATAAAATAGTCTCCGCGCGTGAAGCGGCGGATATGATCAAGGACGGTGATTGCATTGCTATCAACTCGTTCCTCGCATGGTCGAATCCCGAGGCTCTCCATGACGCTTTATATGAGCGGTTTGCCGAAACAGGGTCGCCAAAGAATCTGCGGCTGTTCTGTGCGTCGGGTTTTGGCGTTTGGGACGAAAAACGCTTTGCCGACCCCTACATAAAAGCGGGCGCGGTGCGTGAAATCATCGCCAGCCACTACACATCCATGCCCGCAGCCGTGAAAAAAGCGCTCTCGGGCGAAATCGAGGCATATTGCCTTCCGCTCGGTGCGCTGTCCCACGCGATACGGGCCGCGGCGGGTGGCAGGGATTGGATTCTAAGCGAAGTGGGCGTTGGTATCTACTGCGATCCCCGCGTGGATACATATGCAATGAACGATATCTCAAAAAAAGAACTGGTCAAGGTGCTGGAGGTCGAGGGCAAGGAACATCTACTAGTTAGAACGCCAAAAATCGACGTAGCTTTCATAAAAGGAACGACAGTCGATCCAAATGGCAACATCTCCTTTGAGAAAGAATACCTGACGGTGGACGCATTGGCGACTGCGCAGGCGGCAAAGCGCAATGGCGGCATAGTCATCGTCGAGGTCGAGCGGGTCAGCCATGAGTTTTCGCGGCCGCGCAACGTCATAGTACCCGGGCTTCTCGTGGACGCTGTGGTCGTGTGCGAGAACGCATATGAGCCGGGGGAGTATAATCCCGCGCTGTCAGGCGATATCCATGTTCCGGCATCACATATGGATTACTACATCAACAAGCTGGCGGTGAAAACCAAAAGAACGGGTTCAGGCCACAAGCCAGACGACGACACGGCTGATATAATCGGAGAGCGCGCAGCTAGGGAACTGCGGGCGGGCGACATCGTAAACATTGGCATTGGCATTCCTGAAACGGTTGGAAAATATGCGTCAAAACTTGGAATTTTGAAGGATATCTTCATCACTGTGGAAGCGGGCGGCGTTGGCGGACTGCCGGCGCCGGGATTGGCGTTCGGTGCCACCATCGGAGCGGACATGATTTGCGACATGGCCACGCAGTTTGATTTTTACGACGGGGGCGGGCTTGACGTCTGCTTCCTTGGCGGGCTTGAGGTGGATATGCACGGAAATGTGAATGCCCACAAGCTGCCGGGGGGCTTTTCGGGAATCGGCGGATTTGCAAACATCACGCATTCCACGAAGACGATAGTGTTCTGCCTTAGCTTTATGACAAAAGGGCTTGAAGCGGTCAAGGAAAACGGCGGTATAACAATCAAGCAAGAAGGCGCGGTCAGAAAGTTCAAAAAGGAAATTTCCGCAATCAGCTTTTCGGGGAAAAAAGCGGCTTTGCGCGGACAAAAGGTGTTATATGTCACAGAGCGCTGTGTTTTTGAGCTGACAGAAGAAGGGCTGAAGCTCAAGGAAGTATACCCCGGAATCGACGAAGCAACCCAAATCCACGCGCTGCTGGATTTTGATTTGTAGGAGGAAAGAAGAAAGTATGACAGTTGAAAATGAAGTTAGCAAACCGACGATGGCGTACAATGCGGAGTTTTGGAGATTTGCGTTTACGATAATAGTGGCGCTTTATCATTTGGAAATCTTCTATCAAAGAAAATTAATGCCGCTTGGCACGGCGGCAGTGGAATTTTTCTTCATAATAGCAGGATTTACGATTGCCATGTCCGCAGCGAGAAGGATGGAAATGGGCGGCGTCAGGGAACTGAGTGCGCGCGAGTCCCGTGCGATCGCTGTTAGCTATCTGAAGAAGAAGCTGGTTGCGATTTATCCCATGCTCGCGGTGACGCTTGTGCTCACGATTGTGATTATACCGCTTGCTTTCCCGCAGACACAGATGTTTCAAGGGCCGCCTATGATGCAAGGACCTTCTGCGAGTGGTTTTATGACAAGGCTGCTCGGGAGGATCGGCGCTCTGATAAACAGCGAATGGGAATGGCTCTTTTTAGTCGGCTCTCCCGTGGGGTATAATGACACGCTCGCCGTGTCCGCGCCTCTCGTGCCGTTATGGTTTTTGACGCACTTGCTCCTTGTCGGTTATCTATATACGTTTCTTGTAAACCGTAAATACGATCTTATGATGTTTTTAGCGCCGCTGATCGCAGTTTTCGGGTTTATATACTTTACGCTCAACTCGGAGCTGATACTTGATTTTTATGTCAAAATGGGACTTTTCAATGCGGGCGCTGTACGCGCTTTGTATCAAATGGCGTTGGGGCTGACGGCATATCAGATTTATGTGTTTATGAAAAACCGTGATTGGACGCTGCCAGGGAGAATATTGCTGCAGCTACTTGAAGTGTTCGCAATATACCGCTACTTTTCGCTTACGTTTCGAGTACCCGAGGTTATTGACAGTTTTCGCAGAATACCCTACATTTTCATTATTATTCTGCTGTCATTCGTCAATGTGACGCTTCTGTCAAATTTGCTGAACCGCAAATTTATGGAGAAGCTTGGTAAAATATCGCTGCCGATTTATCTGCTGCATTTCCCAATCGCCACGGTATACTGGAATGTACTGTTCTGGTCAAAAATGAATCGGGGAATGCAATCACTTCCGGAAATTTTCCAAAACAGCGGCGGTATGACTGCATGGCCGATGCTTCGCCAAATCCCGATAAGTATAGGGGACGTATTGATGTACGTCCCCATAGTGATAATTGCATCGGTGATTTTGCATCTGTCCATAGCCGGTATACGCGCCCTGCGGCGAAAACGCAAGCGGGAAGAAGTTGAAGCGCTATAAATGCTTGTCAATAAAGTTAAATATCCGTTCTACGCTCTCCGGGGCTGCATAGCCGGGGTCTGCGTGCAGGAACTCTTCGCTCAAATCTAGCTCCGCCTTGCCTTCGCCTGCGACCGATATGATTTTCTCATACAGCTCCACGCCCTGCTGATATGGGACTATGGGGTCATATCTGCCATGCTGGATTAGCACAGGGGGTATGTCGGGATGAACATTGTCGATTGGGTTTATGAAGCGAATCAGGTTCGGTATGGACTCCGCCTTAACGCCCAACAAATCATCAAGCGAACTCGGCGCTCCAGGGAGTTGCGAGCGCGGATATCCCGATTCGTCGTAATGTGTGTGAAATTTCGTGAAATCCGCGGGCCCGAACTGATTCACGACAGCAAGCACTCGGCAAGTGGGAGCGTTAGGTTCATATCCAAAGGCAGCCTGCCCTTGGGTGAACGCCGCCATCATCGTGAGATGCGCGCCCGCTGAAGCGCCGCACAGAGCCGTGCGCGACGGGTCGAGCAAATATGACTCGGCGTTTTCCGCGACCCATCGCATTGCGGAAATGATGTCAAAGAGATTTTCCGGATAGCGGATGTTTGGCAACAGCCTATAGCCAAGGCTGATGACGGCATAGCCTCGGTCGACGCCGCCGATGAATGGAACGACCTGAGTGTCGTTCTTGCTTCCGCCTGCCCAAGCGCCGCCATGGGCGAAAAAGACGATGGGAAACGGTCCGCCGCCGTCGTTGGGCAGGTAAATGTCCAGAGCTTGCTTGGACTCCTCCCCATAAGGACAGCCCAGAAATTTCCTTCGGATATCGGAAACATCCAATGTCAGTTCGCCCAGCCTTGCAAACATCGCGCCGACTTCCTCGGGAGGCATGACTTTAATGTCTTCCATAGCTCTACTTGTCAAACAGAACAGATGTTTTTGCCAGTGTGTCCACGATTTCGATTTTCTGCGGGCAAATGCTTTCGCAGACGCGGCATGCCACGCAATCGCCGGCTTTTCCGCCCGCTCTGGTTGACATCCAATACCCATGCTCTAGGTTATTCGTGGTATTGTATGTCAGATAGCTGTTGTATACATCGATAAGCGCGGGAATCATGATTTTCTGCGGGCAGTCAGCGACGCAGTAACGGCAGTCCGTACAGGGGATGCGCGGCACGGCGTCGAATATCTCGACTGCTTTGGTTAGTGTGGCCATCTCGTCGCTCGACAGTGGTTTGAAATCCTTGAATGTTGCGACGTTGTCGGCGAGCTGCTCAAATGTGCTCATGCCGCTAAGAGTTACGAAGACGCCTTCGAGTTGTGCGGTATAGCGCAGCGCCCAAGACGCCATCGACGCATTCGGGTTCGCTTCGCGCAGAAGCCCCGCGATTGGGGATGTGTCGCCTGTCAGCATTCCGCCTTTGATTGGCTCCATAACTATGATCGGTATGTTGTACTTACGTGCGACCTCATACATGCCTCGGGCCTGAACCTTGGGATTATCCCAATCGAGATAGTTTATCTGGAGCTGCACGAACTCCGCTTCGGGATGTTTGCTGAGTATTTCATCCAGTTCCTCGGGCGGGGCATGGAACGAAAAGCCCATGTGGCGAACCTTTCCTTTTGCCTTCAGGTCGGCAAGATAGGCCCATGCGCCAAGGTCCTCGGCTTTTTTTGAAGATTCGGCGCTAAGACCGTGGAGCAGGTAGAAATCCACATAATCCGTTCCGAGCCGATCGAGCGAAGTCTTGAACTGTTCTTCCATTTGCTCCGGTTTTTCGACAAAATGCAGGTTGAGTTTTGTCGCAACCTGTATCTTGTCGCGAGCGTGCCGTTTTATCACCGACTCGCGCAGCGCGACTTCGGCGCCCTCATACACATAAGCCGCGTCAAAATATGTCCCGCCGCTGGCTAAGAATGTATCCGCCATTTTGTTGATCTGCTCCATGTCAAACTCAGCGCCGTTGCGCGGCAGGCGCATGTAGCCGAACCCAAGCTTCCAAATTTTCTCCGTCTGAATAGTGTTAGCCATAATTAAGTCCTCCTGTTTGTTTTACTTATGCATTGGTTAGTATTATACATCAATTACACAGTATAATAAAGAGTATTTTGAAAAAATCATGCTTAAATTCCTGAGTAGGTTCCACAATGTGCCGTACACAATGTGACGATTATTGTTGACATTGACAATGAGAAATCATAAAATGAGTGCAGAAATGAAAGGCAAATATGTTAGTTAATGATATTAGACATTTTGAAGAAAGCTAAGCGGAAGCTTATCATATTGACCGAGAATCCGGTGTTTTGCGTAGTGATGCTTTTACTTATGAGCATCGGTGTCGGACTTGTATCTCTCTTGCTCGGCGCTACCGGGACATGGGCTGCAATAACATCTTATTCCCTAGTCGTGAAATACCTCTTGTCGCCCACGCTCGCATTGTTGAACCTGCTGCCGCCCATTCTTATGATACTCCTTGTCTATTCTATCAGCGGCAGGGCATGGATAGCCTTTTCGTTCCCGGCGATGTTGATTATTCTCCTTTCGATAGTGGGGCTATATAAAGTTCAAATGCGGGGCGACCCATTAGTTGCAACGGATTTCGCGTATATCAGGGAAGCGGGCAATATATTGGCTCTCTACACCCTGACAATTTACGGAAGAATAGTATTTGCGATTGCAGCCCTCGCACTGGGAGTCCTGACATCTGTCTTTCTCGTAAGATACAGGCCTCGAAACATCAAAATCAGAGCTGTTTCCGCCGCTTTCATCGTAGTAGTTTCAGTCTTCTTGTATGCGTTTGTGTATGTTGACACGGAATTGTATGAGGATGTGGCTGTGGAATTCTGGGGGACAAATGTGTCGCAAGTGCGAAAATTCGCCGCAAGGGGATTTATGTATCCGTTCATACACAGTATCAAAGATGTGTCGAGCAAAGACATATCGCCGCATGAAAAACCCGACTGGTATGATGAACAGGAGGCAATAAGGGCATTTGAATCATATATTTCCTATGATATTCCGAACGATAAAAAAACCAATATCATTTGCATAGCGCTTGAGTCTTACTCGGACTTTTCGGCTCTTGATATGCTTGATTATGAGATCGATGTTTTCGCTCCGCTTTATAAACTGCAAGAGGAATCCTTCTCAGGAACGCTGATAACAAACACAATCAACGGCGGAACTATTAATACGGAGCGCCTTTTTTTAACGGGCAATACGCGCTTGACAAACTACCGCACAGAGACAAACTCATATGTGCATTATCTAAAGGGTCAAGGCTACCACGCGGAGGGGCTGCATACGGGCGAGGATTGGTTTTACGACAGGCGGTTGATAAATAGATTGTTGGGCTTTGATGAGTATTATTTTCTCGAAGATTACAGCGACAGCAATCGCAGCGATTCGTTTTTTTTCTCGGCTCTTCTTGATCTCTATATGATGCGAGACAAGAACAAGCCATACTTTAGCTTCAATCTCTCATTCCAGAATCACGGGGAATATGACAGCAGGCAAACAGTGGAACCATACTGCATTGCGCAGGGGGGAATGTCCGACGAAGCGTTCAACGTACTAAACAACTATTTGCTTGGCATCTATGACACGACGCTACACATGCAGGGACTAATCGACTCGTTGCGTGACGACCCCGATCCGGTTGTAGTGGTTGTTTTTGGAGATCATATGCCGTGGTTGGGTGCTAATGGTTTTGTGTTTAAGGAACTCGGCGTGAATATTAATCGGGACACGGAAGAAGGTTTTTACAACTACTACTCAACACCATATTTCATATGGGCAAACGACGAGGCAAAAGACATGCTCTCAAACGATTTCATTGGGGATGGCGGGGGTTTATCTCCCTGCTTTCTGATGGGGGAAGTTTTCAGGCTATGTTCATGGGAAGGCGAGCCTTATATGCAGGCTCTTAGGGAATTAAAGGTAGGTGTTGACATAATCAACCCGCCTACCGGGCTGTTCCGCGAAAATGGCATTTTGACATCGGAATTATCGCAGGAATCAAGAGCGAAGTATTTGGAACTTAGGATGATGGAGTATTTTAGACTGAGCAACTATATCGCCCGATAATAAACCCCAAAAACCAGAGAGCCGAGGTAACTCTTGTGTACCTCGGCTCAACTTTCAACTCTCAATTATAAACTCTCAATTGCTTCCATATCCTGCCGCTTCCAATACCATGTCTTTTACCTTCATCAGGCGGACCTTGGTTGAGCGGTCGTTTTCTTCGAGTTTCATCGATATGTATTTGATGTTCGTCTGCATTTCCGGAATCATGACATACTCAAGGGCGTTTACGCGGCGGCGTGTTCGTTCAATTTCGTCCGCGAGAAGTTGCATCGTTTTTTCGACCTGCGCCAGTTCCAGCATGTCCTGGAACACGCTTGAAAGAGCGGCTAATGCGTCGTCAAGTTCGCCCGATGTCTGAGCGAAGCCATATGGATAGATGGCCGATGCGTCGTCGAGTTCAGTGTTGAAGTCATAGACGGGTGTGTTGACCGACATGATGTTCTTGAACGACATGTCAAATTCGACCCTCTGTCTCGGATATAGCAGAGATTGCTCCAGCATTTCCGGGGACATGATTGCCGAGGCCACGGCGAGCGAGCGGTTTGCGTTTGATAGCCCCTCGTCTACGCGCATTCTGAGCTCGCGGTTGCGGCGGACGATTTCCAGAAATTGCCGCATGAGTTCGTCGCGCTTGTCTTTGAGCAACTTATGCCCGCGGGTGGCTGTTCGCAGACGCGTTTTCAGGCGCGTAAGCTCCATCCTAGTCGGTGAAATTGTCTTTTTTGCCATATTCCAGTCACCTCACTAACTCTCCGTTGTAGGCATGTACTTTTCGATGAGTTCCGGTTTAATGCGTTTCAGTTCGGTTCTGGGCAGGATGGAAAGCAGCTCCCAACCGAGCGATAGGGTGTCTACTATTGTACGGTTGTCGTCGTAGCCCTGCGATACGTAGCGCGCCTCGAATTCGTCGGAGAACTTTGCGAACAGCAGGTCGTCCGGTGTGAGCGCACTTTCGCCAAGGATTACCATGAGTTCCTTCGCTTCTTTCCCTCTGGAATAGGCGGCGAACAGTTGGTTCATTGTATTTGCATGGTCTTCGCGCGTCTTGCCGGCGCCGATGCCTTTGTCCTTTAGGCGAGACAGCGATGGCAGAACGTCCACAGGGGGATTGAGGCCTTTTCTGAACAGATCGCGCGATAGGATGATCTGCCCCTCGGTGATATATCCGGTCAGGTCGGGAATCGGGTGTGTTTTGTCGTCCTCGGGCATTGTGAGAATCGGTATCATCGTAATGGAACCTTCTTTGCCAATACGCCTGCCGGCGCGTTCATACATCGTGGCAAGGTCGGTGTACAGGTAGCCTGGATAACCACGGCGGCCGGGGACTTCCTTGCGCGCGGCCGATACTTCGCGCAGGGCTTCGGCATAGTTCGTGATGTCGGTGAGGATTACGAGCACATGCATGTCTTTTTCAAACGCGAGATACTCGGCGGCGGTGAGAGCCATGCGCGGAGTGGCGATGCGTTCGACGGCGGGGTCGTTGGCGAGGTTCGTGAAGATGACCGAGCGGTCGATGGCGCCTGTGCGGTTAAATTCCTGTACGAAGTATTCGGATTCTTCAAATGTTATTCCGATTGCGGCGAACACGACTGCAAAGTTGTCAGTCTCGCTGCCCAGCACTCTTGCTTGCCGCGCGATTTGCGCCGCGAGCTGTGCGTGCGGGAGGCCGGAACCGGAGAATATCGGCAGTTTTTGCCCGCGCACGAGGGTATTCAGTCCGTCGATCGTGGACACGCCCGTTTGGATGAATTCGTTTGGATAGTCGCGCGCGGCGGGGTTCATCGGGAGGCCGTTGATGTCGTTATGCGATTCCGCAAGAACTTCGGGGCCGTTGTCCAGCGGTTTCCCCAATCCGCTGAACACGCGTCCGAGCATATCGCCTGAAACAGCAAGTTCGAGCGGGCGGCCGAGGAAGCGCACTTTCGACTCCGCGAGATTGATGCCTGCGGCGCTCTCGAACAACTGCACGACAGCATTGTCGCCGTCTACCTCCAGAACCTTGCAATGCCTCACTTCGCCGTTTGGCAGTTCAAGCTCCGCAAGCTCGTCATATGTAACGCCTTCCACATTCCTAATAACCATCAGCGGGCTGACGATTTCCCGAATTGTACGATATTCCCTAATCATACCTCGTCGCCTCCTTTTACGATGTCTCCGATTTGAAGCTCCATATCCTGTGCGATGGAGCGGTATTTTTCTTCGTACTCAGACGGAGGAACCGATTTGGCGCGGCCTATCAGCTCACGTACAGGGATATCGAACAGCAATTGCACGTTTTCAACGCCTTTTGACAATGCGTCTTTGCAAAGCTCGTTGTAGTATAGTATCAGTGACAGGAGCGTTGCTTGCTTTTCGTATGAAGTGTAGTTGTCGATGTCCGCGAACGCATCCTGCTGCAGGAAGTCTTCGCGAATCATCTTCGCTGTTTCGAGCGTCAATTGGTCAGGCGCGGAAAGCGAATCATGACCGACAAGCTTGACGATTTCCTGAAGCTCCGCCTCTTCCTGAAGCAGCGCCATCGACTTTGTGCGATTATCAAGGAAATCGGGCCCGAAGTTTCCGTCGAACCATGGTTTTAATGTATCAAGATACAGCGAATAACTGGTGAGCCAGTTAATTGCGGGGAAGTGGCGCGCGTATGCAAGCGATGCGTCGAGGCCCCAGAAGACCTTGACTATGCGCATCGTAGCCTGTGAGACGGGTTCCGAGGTGTCTCCGCCGGGAGGGGAGACCGCGCCTATGGCTGTGAGCGAACCGAACCTATCGCCGCCTAAGCATTCGACGGTACCGGCGCGTTCATAGAACTGCGCGAGACGGGACGAGAGGTATGCGGGATAGCCTTCTTCGCCGGGCATCTCTTCAAGGCGGCCTGACATCTCGCGCAGAGCTTCCGCCCAGCGGGATGTCGAGTCGGCTATGACCGCAACGTCATATCCCATGTCGCGGAAGTATTCGGCTATTGTGATGCCGGTGTATATCGACGCTTCGCGCGCGGCGACGGGCATGTCGGATGTGTTTGCTATCAGCACGGTGCGTTTCATCAGGGGTTCCCCCGAGCGCGGGTCGCGAAGTTCCGGGAACTCCATCAGAACGTCCGTCATTTCGTTGCCGCGTTCACCGCAGCCTATGTAAATGACGATATCAACGTCGGACCATTTTGCCAGTTGGTGCTGAACGACAGTTTTGCCGCTTCCGAACGGGCCGGGTACGGCGGCGGTGCCGCCTTTTGCCAACGGAAACAGCGAGTCTATGCTGCGCTGACCTGAACACAGCGGTGCGCTCGGCACGGATTTCTTTGCATATGGCCGCCCCACGCGGACAGGCCACTTCTGCATCATCGGAATATCCTGAACCGCGCCGTCGGGTGTTTTTATCTTGCAGATGGCTTGCTCGACGGTGAAGTAGCCGGGCTCGATCGACTCGATTACGCCCGAAACGCCCGGCGGAATCATAATTTTATGTACGATTGCCGTCGTTTCATCGACTGTGCCGATGATGCTCCCTCCGCTGACTTCGTCGCCGACAGACGCCGTGGGCTTAAATTCCCATTCGCGCGTCCTGTCCAGCGCTGCGACATCGACGCCGCGGGCTATCGTCGATCCGGTCAGCTTGCGTACCTCGGTCAGCGGTCGCTGGATTCCGTCATATATGCTCTCCAATAGTCCGGGGCCGAGCTCGACAGATAGCGGAACTCCTGTGGTATAGACCTCCGCGCCGGGACCAAGACCGCTGGTTTCTTCGTAGACTTGTATCGACGCGGAGTCGCCGACCATTGTCAAAATCTCTCCGATGAGATGCTGTTTGCCTACGCGAACCACGTCCGCAATGTTTGCATCGCTGAGTCCGTCCGCAACGACAAGCGGGCCTGCAACCTTAACGATTCTACCGCTCATATAATCAATCCTTTCCTACAATATGTCTGCGCCGATTGCACGTATCACCGCGTCTTGAAGCGCGGTGAGGCCCAGGCCTTGGGAACCGTCGCGGCCCGGGATCAGTATTATTGCGGGGGTCACTTTATCGGTGAAGCGCGAGATTTCTTGAGAGAGCGTGCTAGAAAGGGTCTCCTCAAGATAGATTACGGCATATTTTTCTTCGGGTGCGGTGATTTTTGAGAAAGTGCTTCTGGCTTCGTCGGAGTTAGACACAGGATATGTGTCAAGGCCGAGCGCCTTAAAGCCCATTACAGTGTCCATTCCGCCCATAACCGCGATTTTATACATGGCATTCACGCAGCCTTTCTCGGATGACATCCGGCGCGATACCGGTGTACTTACCCGTTAGGATCATCCTGACGACGGTTATCTCCCATTCCAGTTTTGCGAGATACGCGATAACCGGGGCAGGGCCGAAGCTAATGAACAATGTGTTTGTGACAAAGTTCAAGACCGCGTTGTCGCATGCCAGCTCAAAGAGCGTTTGCGCACCGCCTTTCATAGCGTCAGAGCCGAGGCGCGCCGCGTTTTCCAATGCGTCTCCCGTGAATGGTAGATCCGAGCTGTCTTCAAATGCCGATGCGATCTGCTTGGGGTCAACGCTGCCGCCTGGTATCAGCGTGGACGACAGGAAATCCTTTGTGCGTCCGGTGCGCGCGGAGCGGACTGCTATGCGGAGGTTGGCGCTGTCTATAAGCAGGCGGATATATCCCGTTATGAATTCTTCCTTCAGCTTATCCGCCAGCAGCGTTAACTCCTTGTAGTATGCCTTGTCGATCTCGATGTCCGCGAGCTGGGGATTTCCCGTGCGGGACAAAATTCCGACAGCGGAGTCCATTGCGCCGGCGACAAGCGGGGGCAAATCCCCGCGCTGCTCCGATACAAACGCATCTGAGAGGGTTTTGATGTCAATGCGCCCTGACGCTGAGAGCAAATAGGCCGCATCGATATTTGCGCCCGCCGACTTGACGAGTACCTTGACATTGTGGTAATCGTATTTTAGACGAAACAAGTCCAGCACATCCAATGCGTAATCGTAATTGGATATCTCTTGAAAAATCTCGAAACGGTGGTTCTCCAACATTCCGTCGATTTGGCTCATGCTCATCCCCGACATATCAGGATAACCGCTGTCAATCAGGAATTTCGCGGCATCGTCGAATCCCGGCGCATCGAGCATTCGCTCGATTTTTTCGCTTCTGAGCATTCCCACTTCTCTCGATCGGAGCAAGGATGTCAGAAACAGAAAATCCTTATCTTTCATTATTTTCACCAATCAATCAAACAGTATTGACGCAACGTCAGGAGATAAGTCGTTACGGTATTCCGCGACGAGAGCGTCTATGCTACAGTTGACTTCTATATCTCCGCCTGACAGGATAAACCCGCCTCGGATGTCTGCCGTGCTGTCGGATAATGTGAGCGATGCGGTTTTGCCATTTGCGCGGAGCGTCTCATTTGCGATCTCAAGTACGTCCTTGCCGACGCGCTCGCGATCTTGAGGGGAGAGGATGATCGTTTCTTCCCCTGTCAGCGACGCGGCGCATGCATGTCTTGCGAGGAAGCGGACATACAGTTCTTCGGGAAGCCCAAGGAGCGTTTTCGCGGCATGTTCAAATGCCTCTGAGACCATCTCCTGCTGAGTCGCAAGCACTTGCTTTTTCGACTCCAGAACGGCAAGGCTGTTTAGCCTTTCCAATCTGCGCTCGGCTTCCTTTGTGCCGTCGTTTATGAGCTTCCAGTATTCATCCTGCTCCGTTTTGGCATACTGCGCACGAATCTGCTCGCATTCCTCGGCGGCCGTGCGCTCGATTGCAGCACATTCCGCCCCGGACTCCGACTTAATATGTGCAAGGATTTTTTCAATTCCATTCATATTAGTACCAATCCTTTACTTTGCTAGTACAGGAGTAATGATATCCGTTTGCCTGATTATCGAATAAAGAGCAGTATGAACAGTGACACCAAGAGCGAAAGAATCGCGTAGAACTCGACCGTTATGCAGAGAATCATGCCTTTTGCCCAGTCGTCCGGCTTCTTCGCGAGGATGTTGATTGCGGCAACCGCCACCCGCCCTTGCGATATGGCTGAAATCATACCGCCAAACGCTATCGGCAGACATGCGGTGAAAAACTTGAAGCCTTCGGCAAGCGGCATTCCGACAGCTCTGCCATCCATCACGCCCATGAACAGGAGCGTAAGAAAGCCAACAACAAAGCCGTATATGCCCTGTGTTCCGGGAATGACCTGCAGGATCATAACCTTACCGAACTTACTGGGGTCTTCGCACAGCAGGCCCGCGCCCGCTTCGCCCGCCATTCCGGTTCCCTTGGCGCTCCCTATGCCAGCCAAGACTACTGCCAGCGCCGCGCCAAGAAGCCCCACAGCCATGCCTCCGTACAGTGTGAAAAAATCAGCCATTGTTTGTTCCTCCTTCAAATTTTGTTTACAGTTTTTATATGTATCAGGGTTTTGCTATTTGCTAACGATGTTATTGTACTTCGTTTTGACGCTCAACGGGTTGAACGGGCGGCCGCCGTCTTCATAGAACTTGCCGAAGAACTCAAGGCATTGCAAGCGCATGTCATGGACAAAGCAGCCGAGCAGGTTGAGTCCGAAGTTCAGCGCATGCCCGAGGGCGAAAATTATCAGAAAAGTCACGATGTTCCCGGTGAGCACGCCGAGCGTATTGAAAACCTGCGCTATGACGCCCCCCGCCAGCATCAGTGCCATGACGCGCGAGTATGACAGTATGTCGCCAAAGTATGCCGTTATATCGTATAGGCTGCCTATCCCCCCAATGAGTTTTGCGAAAATATTCTTCTTTGCACGTCCTCCTGTGAGAAGGACCATCGCAAAGCCGGCAATCGCGACCCACCATGTAATGCCGAGCGCGGCAATCGCGATTCCTGCAAATATTATCCACCAAGAGCCAATGTCAAATATGGCATCCAGAATGTCCCCATTTTTGATTTTCTGGACAAAGGCGATCGCCATGCCGAATATTATGTGAATCGCTCCGAGCGCGAACGCGCCTATCAGAACCTCGACCGTGTTGTCCAGCGGGCTGAACAGCGGATAGTTCGGGTGGAGGTTGGTTAGAGAGAATGTCGCGCCGAAAAGGCCCGCGATTTGTTCCGGGGCGTCTCCGAAAAGACCGCCTGTCAGCGCGCCTACTATGAATGTGGATATTCCGCAAAGCAGGAGAAGGTCGAAGAAGTTCCTCATGCCGCCTTTTGGTTTTTTGCGCTTGACCAATATTGCCGCTATCGTCATGAGCAGCCCATAGCCCATGTCGGCCATCATCAGGCCGTAGAACAGGACGAAGAACGGCATCATTGGCGGATTCGGGTCAACGCTGCCATATGCGGGGAGGCTGTACATTTCCGTGACCATCGACAGCGGGCGCGTCAGCGCGTTGTTGTTCAGCAGGACCGGGACTTTGCTATACTCGTCGGGGCTTGGGTCCGTTAGATCCCATGCGCAGTTGTACTTCGAGAGAACGACGAGCAGAGCGGGTTCTTCGGGCGCGGTGATCCAGCCGTCTAGCGCGACCGCATACTCTGTTCCGAGCAGTTTTTCCGCCGCTTCCGCCCTCGCGATTTTTGTGCTTACATGGTCATAGCATAGTTGCAGCGTTTCCCTGTATTCGGTTGCGGCTATGATTTGAGCAGTAAGATCGGATTTTTCCTCACCGAGTTCCCGAATGCGGGTTTCGGCATTCCTAATGTTATCGTCGGCCGTGCCTTGCAGGTTCCTGTGTGCCGTGACAGAAAAGCTGTAACGGCGCAGGACTTCGGCGATTTCCGACTGTTTGTCTTTGAGACAGACTATGCAGATGTAGTGCTGTTCCGTGCCTGAAGATACAAGAAATGCCTCCGACTCGTCGGCGGCCGCATGGAGTTCATTTTGCAGCGCGTCGAAATCGAAGGATGATGCAATAGCGCCAAGCATGACTGCGCAGGTTCCTGTGCCGTCGGTGTTCAGCGGCAGAAGCAATCCGCGCCACGGAGACAGCGATTCGACCAAGTTCCTCTCGTTTTGCTCCTCGGTTGTCAGCCTGCGAATTTTGTTGTCGAGCGTATCCAGTGTTTTGGCGAGGTCAAGGCAGATTATCGAGTCGCTTTCGTCAAGGAGAAGGTCGTCCGACACTTCCGGCTTTTGCGCGAACATCGCGGTCTTGATAGGGGCATACTGCGATGCTATGTCAAGGCCGCGCGCGAGGGCAGCGAAATCTGAACGGTATCGGTCGAGTTCCGCGCTTTCGCGCGTGACAAGATTGGTCATACCCGGATCTTCGAGCATTTCGTCAGGTTCGGAAACTTCAACGCATCCGAGCAGCATCAAATCACGCAATACGCTTTCTTTGTCGGCGCGGGAGACGAGAAGCTTCAGCTTTTTCATCTTAACAATTGCCATCAGACATTCACGATCCTTTCGACAATCAACTGAGCGGCTTTGTCAAGCCGTCCCTCCGCACGCGCGCGCAGCGTCGCTTGGCGGTTCGCTGTCGTAGAGGCAAGCTCAACAGCCTGATCCGCCGCCTTTTGGTCCGCTGTGCGTTTAAGGTGAGCGATTTCGGATTCAGCGCGGGTTTTCATAGATGCTATGGCTTCTTTTCCGGCGTTCTCTGCCGCTTCGACGGATTCGCGCGCTTTTTGCTGCGCGAGGAGTTTCGCTTGACGAGCTTCATCTTCTGCCGCACTGATACTCTTTATCGCTTCCAGAGACACTAGACACACCCCCTCTTATATAAATATTCAACATTTTGATACACGCAACTACAAATATACACAGTTTCCACCTGCTTGACAAGTAAAATTTGATAAAAAATTAAAATAATATGGTAACTTTCAATTTTCAGCTTTCAACTCTCAACTTTTCCCGTTCCGCTTGCGATGGGCGAAGGTAGCTCGGCTCGAGTTCGGTTGCGGGGATTGGCTCTGCTCCAAGCGCTGCCAATGCGACGCCGTATGCGGTTTGATAGCGCATGAGTTCGGGCGCGACGCGGCAAGGTATTCCTGCGGCTGAGAGGTGTTCATAGGTTATTGCTGCGCCGTCGCCGATCAGCAGGCAGGGCGATGTATTGCTATTTAGTTCGTGTGCGAGGTCATCAAGCGATATTGCGCGGTCTTCGCAAAGCCTGACAGGACGGTCTGAGCGCCACTGAAACAGGGCGTTATATACTTGAGAGCGCCGAGCATCCATAACGGGGCAGATGATTATGTCGGGCTGCTGTGTTTGGTATGCCATTGCTTCGAGAGTCGATACGCCGCAGACGGGTATGTCCAGACCCCATGCAAGCCCTTTTGCGGCGGACACGCCTATGCGCACGCCGGTGAACGAGCCCGGGCCGCTCGCAACAGCGATTTTCCCGATATCGGATGCGGATATGTCAAGGTTTTTCATCAGCGATTCCGCCATTGCAAGCAGGGTCCTGCTATGTGTAAGGCCGCTGTTTTGGAAATATTGGCCCAATAGTTTCCCATCCATGCAAACAGCGACAGACGCGGGTTTAGCGGACGACTCCAAAGCCAGTGTTAACAATCTTCATTCCTCGTTTCTTGATCATATACTATTTCAACTCGGCGCGTGTTTTCGCCAAGGTTCTCTATCCTGACGGCGATTGTGCCTAGGGGGAATGCGCCGGGGGCTTTTTCGCTCCATTCGACGACGCATATGCCGCCCCGTTCGAGATAGTCGTCCCATCCGATGTCAAAGAGTTCGTTTTCGCTTTCCAAGCGGTATAGGTCAAAATGAAACAGCGGGACTTTGCCAAGGTATTCGTTTGCGATTGTGAATGTCGGGCTGGAAACGCCTGCGATAATTCCAAGCCCCAGAGCCAGCCCGCGCGTGAAAGCTGTTTTACCGGCGCCAAGCTCCCCATAAAGAGCGACCACGGCGCCGCGAGGGAGCGTTCGCCCAAGCATTTCGCCTTGACGCATAGTTTCGGTCTCGCTGTTCGTGATGACAACCATTATCTCGCCCTCCCGTCCAAAGTTACAGGTCACGAGTGACAGTCAGACATCGCAATTTTGTGTAGGGGTGCGATTTATCGCACCCGATAAGGCATTCCGAGACCTGCGGGTGTGATAAATCGCACCCCTACAAACGATATCGAACCATTTTACGCCGATTCCTGATATCTCGTGACCTGTACCCATCCCATATTACCATTAAAAAAAGAATAATAAAAGAGTTTACTATCTGTTAAAAACATGATATTATGAAGTGTCATATATAAATGCTTGATATGTTTTGGCACAGGTGCGGGCTTAATGAGAACTGTTTTCAGGGCGATATGGAAATTTCTGCGCGAGGCGGATATTTTTCTTCTTGTGCTGAGCCTAATCAGCGCGATATACGGGATTCTGCTAATCAGTAGCGTTGTTAGGAATTCCGCTTCCGGCGGCAGCGAAATATATGTTCAGATCGGCGCATTGGTAATCGGTCTTGTTCTGTTTGTGCTTTTTTCCTATGTGGATATCGACATAATCGCAGATAAAACCGGGCTTCTGCTCATATTCAGCATGTTGTTTGTTTCAACGCTATACTTCTGGGGCGTCGGAGAGGGAGAAGTGGGGAACAAGGCGTGGCTTCGATTCTTCGGTATCGGTATCCAGCCCGCCGAAGTTGTAAAAGTCACATTTATCATCATTATCGCAAAAATGATCGCGAATTACAAGGAGAGGAAAATACTGAACTCTTTCGGGGCACTTTTCAGGCTGATGTTTGTTTTTCTCATATTGTTCTCGATGATAGTGCTAATTTCGTTTGACGACGGCTCCGCTCTCGTGTATGCGTTCATATTTATCATAATGCTGTATATCGGCGGGGTGAAGCTTCGCTGGTTTGCAATCGGCGGTGGTTTTATCGCCGCGATATCGCCCTTGATTTGGAACAACTATCTTTCGGACGCTCAGAAAAACCGAGTCTTGGCGCCTTTTGCTCCGGATCGGATCGATCCCGCGCTCCGCCGCGATGTAATGTGGCAGGTTGACAACAGCGTTAGGGCTATAACGTCGGGAGGATTTTTGGGCCAAGGGCTGGGACAGGGAAGGATGACGCAGGCGGGAATTATTCCCGAACAAAGGACAGACTTCATATTTTCCGCCGCAGGAGAGGAACTGGGATTCGTCGGTTGCATGTTTATCGTGCTGCTGATCGTTTTGATAATCATTAGGTGCGTCTATGTCGGAGCAAAGTCAAACAATCCGCTCGGGCTGCTGGTATGTGTAGGTGTCGCGGCAATGCTGATCGCTCAAACGGCAGTAAACATAGGAATGTGCATCGATCTCCTCCCGGTTATAGGCATAACCCTGCCGTTCTTCAGCTACGGCGGCTCGTCGCTTGTAGCATGCTTCGCCGCTATGGGCATAGTGTCGGGGATAAAAATGCGCCCGAAACCGGTTAGATTCAGAACGATGTAAGCAGTTAGGAGTTAGGAGTTAGGAGTTAGGAGTTAGGAGTTACCTGTTACTTGTTACTTGTTACTTGTTACTTGTTACTTGTTACTTGTTACTTGTTACTTGTTACTTGTTACTTGTTACTTGTTACCTCGGGTTTCGTACTTGGCAAAATGCACAAATACTACGGTGACGCCTGTTTCGGTAATTTGACGAAATACAATTTATCACCGAATGCTATTTGTTTGCTATATTGTCCTGCATCTATCATTTGCAGCATTTGTTATGCCGCGAAACTTGAGACAACTCCTCACTCCTAACTCCTAACTCCTAACTCCGCACCCCTGTCCCCTGCGCGAAGCGTCCTACGCCTTGTCGTAGGCGTCTAGCGCTGGGCCTAGGCATGAGGCGATTCCGGTGACGCCGTTTGTCATCATTGTGACGATAACTGCGCCGCGTACCTCCTCGCGAGTTGCGCCGGCTTTTTTCGCCATGCCCGCATGTGCGGCGACCGGGCCGATCTCGCCGTTTGCCGCCTTGATGGCAATGTAGATGAGCTGGAAAGTTTTTTCGTCAAGCCCCGCATCCTTCTGGATCGACCCGACCAAATCGAAAAATGCTTTGTTCACGCCGGGGGCTTCCTCTCCCATAATCTCAAAAAAATGTTTCTCTGCCATTGATAATCACTCCTAAAAAATTTTCTAACACGCCCTAACACGCATTATGTTGAACGTGTCGAATTGAGTGTAACACAATATGTAGATAATTCAAACTTTTTTTGAAAGAATTGGTAAAATTTACTAATTTTTACTGATTTTTTCGACAATACAGTGTATAATAGCGTTAACGAACTAAAAAGGTATGGATAATAACGATGACGGATGTTCAAATCAATGGCGGCGATCTTCCGGTATACCTGTTCCATCAGGGGACAAATTACCGTTCATATGAATTTCTGGGCTGTCACTTCGATTCCGCGACAGGCACAGCCATCTTTAGAACATGGGCGCCGGGCGCGAAGGCAGTTCACCTAGTCGGGGAATTTAACGATTGGAATGAAGACGCCTGCCCTATGCTGCGCATTTCCGACGGCGGGATATGGGAAACGACCGTCGAGGGCGTTTTGCCGCATCAGCGATATAAATATGCGATATTTTCGGGGCGGGACAAACGCGTCCTAAAAGCCGACCCGTTTGCGTTCTACTCCGAGACCGAGGCGGATACCGCGTCGATGGTATATGATCTAAGCGGCTATGAATGGAACGACGCCGAGTGGAAGGAAACAGTAAGTCGCAGGACGCCATTAGATAGTCCAGTGAACATATATGAGGTTCATTTGGGCTCTTGGATGAGGGCGGAGAGCGGGGCACCATATAGCTATGCGGAGATTGCGAATCGCCTCATCCCTTATGTAAAAGAGATGAACTATACGCACATTGAGCTGATGCCTGTCATGGAACATCCGTTCGGCGGCTCATGGGGCTATCAAATATGCGGGTATTACGCGCCGACGTCGCGATATGGGACGCCGCATGATTTCATGAGGTTTATCGACCTATGCCACAACGCGGGGATAGGCGTCATACTCGACTGGGTCCCATCGCATTTTCCGAAAGACGAACACGGGCTAATCGAATATGACGGAGGATTTCTATTCGAGGCGCACGGGATGGATCGCATGGAGCATCTGGAGTGGGGGACGCGCTGCTTCGACTATGGTCGGACCGAGGTGCAGTCGTTCCTCGTTTCAAACGCTGTCTTCTGGCTTGAAATGTACCATGCGGACGGGATTAGGGTAGATGCCGTCAGTTCCATGCTATATCTCGATTATGGCAGGGAGCATGGCACATGGACGCCGAACACGCATGGAGGAAACGAAAATCTCGACGCCATAGCATTTCTCAAGAAACTCAACACCGTGGTATTCGGCATTTTTCCGAATGTGATGATGATTGCGGAGGAATCCACGGCATGGCCGCTGGTGTCAAAACCGATTCAAGATGGCGGGCTGGGCTTCAACTTCAAGTGGAACATGGGTTGGATGAACGACATGCTCGAATATGTCGAAGTTGACCCGGTTTACAGAAAAGCGATACATGATAAAATAACATTTTCGTTCCTGTACGCTTTCAGCGAAAACTTTATCCTGCCGCTATCGCATGATGAAGTCGTGCATGGCAAAAGGTCGCTGCTGAATAAAATGCCGGGCGACTATGAGACAAAATTTGCGGGGCTGCGCGTATTCCTCGGCTATATGATGACGCATCCGGGCAAAAAACTCACATTCATGGGGGCCGAATTTGGGCAGTTTAGAGAATGGGATACCGATACCGGTCTTGACTGGCTCCTGCTTGACTATCCTATGCACAGCAATCTCAAGCGCTTTGCGCGGGAGCTGGGCGCGTTTTATCTGGCGACACCTGCCCTGTGGGAAATAGACTACTCATGGGAAGGTTTCAGATGGATATGCGACAGCGACAGAAGCCAGAATATTATATCATTTCTGCGCACGGATAAAAACGGCAATAATATCGTAGTTTTAATAAACTTTGCGCCGATAGTCAGGCACTCATATCGTATCGGAGTACCGGATAGCGGCGCATACACCGAGGTATTCAACTCAGATATC
>Ga0099364_10002767_pt1 | contig 27775 bp, 24 predicted proteins | sample TergutTh196P3_FD_73070 | JGI IMG/M metagenome (GOLD analysis project Ga0099364, IMG submission 73070) | Microcerotermes parvus P3 segment gut microbial communities from Pointe-Noire, Republic of the Congo - Th196 P3 | ecosystem: Host-associated > Arthropoda: Insects > Digestive system > Gut ... | reverse complement strand
GCTACCGGTGGCGTAGGCCCGCTGTTTAGCCAATGGACTGAATTTCGTTCGATGACCATCACCAATTTGATAACTAACATCCGCTCAAAAATCAAATCCGTCGATCCAAAAATGGAACTTCACCTGTGGGCGTCGGCTCAATGGTCTTCGCGTCACAGCGTAGCGCAAAACTGGGCAAGTAAAAGATATATTCCTGCCAACGGCCCCTACACCGGTACATACAACCAAACCGGCTTTGCCGAACAGTTGGATGTTTTTTCGCTGGGAGCGTATACCGAAGCCGTTTGGAAAACGGAAGCCCCCGGTTCCGACTGGTCTGTGGAAAATTTCGTAATGACCTATGATGAATATATCATGGGCGATTGTAAAGTAAATGGTTCAATTGCTTCTTATGCGTATAGAAGTGATACAAAAAAAGTTTCCGACGCTGTGTACCTCTGTTTGAAAAATACCGACGGGCTGATGGTCTTCGAACTGTCGCATGTGATCAATTTCAACCAGTGGAATGCGCTTAAGGATGGGATTGATCGGGTGATGAAATGAAAATTCAAAAATTCAATAAAAGTGCAGAAACCGTAAATTGGAGAGATAATTTTTGTATTTTTGCGGAAAATCGCCTAAAAGCAATATGTACAGGATCAGTAAACGTTTTTCATTTTCCGCATCGCATGTGTTGGATCATCTGCCCGAAGATCATCCGTGCGCACGGATACACGGTCATAATTATTTGGTTACCATTCATCTGAAATCGGAAACTTTGGATGAATACGGTTTTGTAAAGGATTATACTTCCCTGAATACGGTCAGACAGTTTATCAACGAAACGCTAGACCACCGTCATTTGAACGATTGTCTGTCCGATCCTCCTACTTCGGAAAATATTGCCCGTTTTCTGTACGAGCGGTTCAAAACTGAAATTCCCGAACTGTATGCGGTTGAACTGAGCGAAACACCCCAAACGTCGTGTACCTATGAACCTTAAAGTGAAGGAAATTTTTTATTCGCTGCAGGGCGAAGGCGGCAGGCAAGGAGAGGCGTCCATTTTTGTACGGTTGAGCGGCTGCAACATGAATTGCGATTTCTGCGATACGGATTTTGCCGGAGGCGTGGATATGTCCTGCGAACAGATTTTGTCGCAAATCAGGCATTTTCCGTGTCAGTGGATCGTTTGGACGGGCGGCGAGCCAACGCTGCAATTGACTGATGAGTGTTTTCAGTTTTTCAAGCAGGCAGGATACCGTCAAGCCATTGAAAGCAACGGCAGCAATCCTCTCTCGGTATTATTGGACTATACCGTTGTAAGCCCGAAAGGCAATACGGAGGAAATCCGAAAAATCAATCCTCGCGTGGACGAGATTCGTATCCCGATACGGAAATATGATGTTATTCCTCCGATTGAATCGTTACCTGAAGCCGGATATTTTATGGTCAGTCCTATTTTTTCTGAAAATCCCGCTGAAACAAAGGCAAACATTGATTATTGCGTTCAACAAATCATGCAAAATACAGAATGGCGGTTGAGCCTGCAAATGCACAAGTTGATTGGGATAATTTGAGGTTTGAGGTTTGAAGTTTGAAATACCGATATTTTGCCGTTGACACAACACTAGAGGGCGATACGAAATACGCCTGCAAAGCATTTTCCTCTCCAAGGGGCGATACAAAATACGCCTGCAAAGCATTTCCCCGCCAAGGGGCGATGTGAAATTATTGACGTATAGACTCTCTGTCATCCCGTAGGGATGCGATATTGGTAGAAAACGAATCTACAGGCGAACCTCGGCGTGCCGTTAGGTACGCAATGCTTTCCTAACATTTCGTCCCTAACGGGACGGCGTGTGCGTGCCGGAAATGTTCGTTTTTCTACCAATATTACATCCCTACGGGATGCCCTTGCGACATGTTGAAATACACCTGTAGGACACTGCTAATCTTCTTTCAGCACAAGCACACCGGAGGAATTGAGTATGTGGGTTGCGCTGATGGGTATCATGCCGGAGGATAAGTCGCGAAAATCACCAAGAGCATTGTTGGAAGTGTTTCCATTTTTAGAAAATTGAGTCTAATTTCCGCTTATTTCGCCGCCTTCCATTTTGAAAACAGCAGTTAATACCCCCAAATCCCGCAAGTCCTCTATGGTTACGGTTGGCGGGAATTCGTTGTTGCGTATTTTTTTGACGACTAATTCAGCCACCTTCAATGCGTCTTCTTCTGTTGCAAAGCCGCCGTTGCCCGGAAGACCCGGACGCGACGGCTGATGCACCAAAACAGAGCCATACATATAAATATCGTAACCAAAGGTGTTGCCCTCCGAAGGAATGATAACAGCCTTTATTTCAGCATCCATGTATGGATTAACCTCATGAACGGCAACATTTTCGTCCGGCGGCTCAAATTCGCTCTTCCCTTTGTGAAACAATAAAAAACAACAACAGGCAAAAAGGATAATAAAGACGCTGATAATCACTATTTTATTTCTCATGGCGTATATTCATAAAAATCCCGTCCATCACTATTGAAGTTACCTGTACCAACATAGCCTTTACTGCCTATAGAAAATCCTACGGCGCCATACTCTACACCTCCACCATAAATACCTCTTTGCGTCCATGTATTTCTAACAGGATCGTATTCCCAAAAATCATTGAAATAAACCGCTTGGGTCGAGGAACCCCTACCTGTTCCAATAAATCCTCTACTGCCTATAGAAAAGCCTACGGCATGAAATCTTGCACTTCCCGGAACATTGGCTTTTTTCGTCCATAAATAGGTAACCGGATCGTATTCCCAAAAATCTTGATGAAGATTAGCGCCATCCCATCCTGTTCCAATATATCCTTTACCCTCCATGGAAAATCCAACGGCGCCATATCTTGCTCCACCCTGGAAGTAAGGTCTTTGCGTCCATGTGTTTGTAGGCGGATCGTATTCCCAAAAGTCTTGACGATGAACAGAACCACTATATCCTGTTCCAACATATCCTTTATTGCCTATAGAAAAACCTACAGCAGAATTTCTCACTCCACCTTCAAAATCCGCTACTCGTGTCCATGTATTGGCAGTCGGGTCGTATTCCCAAAAGTCATTTTGATTATTAGAACCTGTAAGAGAAGTATTTCCTAATCCAACATATCCTTTACTACCTATAGAAAAACCTACACTACCATATCTTCCAGTACCTGTACCTGCAAAATTGGCTTTTTGCGTCCATGTATTTGAAACCGGGTTGTATTCCCAAAAATCAGTATAAAGACGTGGAGTACCACGACCATAACCTAATCCAATATATCCTTTATTTCCAATACAAAATCCAACTGCCCTGTATCTGTTACCACCCGGAAAATTTGCTTTTAACGTCCAGATACTTTGACTTGTTGGCGCTGCTTCCTGATTAACGTTCAGAGTTGCCGAGGCGTTGCCGTTCTTTTGTTTGAACGTTACCGTACCGGATCGGCTTGCAGTTGCCGTATTTGCCTCCGCCTGCAAAATTACTGCCGTGGCGGTTGTTTGCGTTACGGTAATCCACGCTGCATTGGACGTTACGTCGAACTCCACGTTTGCCGACACGGTAACATTGATAGTTTCCGCGCCTGCGCCAATAATCTTCGAGGTTGGATCAATGGTAATCGATGCCGGCGCCGTGCCTGCTTGAGTCACAGTTACTTCCTTTTTCAATCCATGTTGCGCGTTGCTCGCACTGAGTTTGGCTACGCGGTTTGCGGTTGTCGGATTATCGGTAACGGTTACATTAACGGTGGCATCGCCGTTTCCTGATGCGGTAGATACGGCGCACCACGAAGGCTGGTCGGATGTGATTTGCCATGCTACGTTTGCCGTTATCTGCAACGTTTGGTTTCCCGCGCTGTTCGGGAAATTCAATTGCGACGGAGCGACATTCAGACTGTTCACGTTGGGGTCGGTATTTGGGTCGTCGCCATTGTTATTGCCGCAGACAGTCTGACAATCTGCGAGGGTTAAATACTGCGGATTGTCAAAAGATGCGACACATTCGCCATTAATGCAACTGTAACCCTTATCGTTATCGTTTTCCGGTGGACATCCGCTTAAGACCACCGCCAATAACGACAAACACGTTAGTCTAAAAAAGCCGCCTCTATTCTTCAGACTTTTCGAACTCGCCATATTTTTTGAAGTGGCGACGGCTTCGTTGGTTTTGAAATATACTCTTTTCATTTTCTTTTGGCGATTACCTGTACATCGTCGAGGTTTTAATTATTTGTTTATGAACTGAAAACTTTGACAAAACAAAAAAGCGGACTTACATTTATCCGCTCCTGAGGTTGTGAGAATTACCCGAAATACAAATAAGTAAACCCGCATTCCTGCGGCATTCATACTTATTCTTGTATTTCTTCGAAACTTTCTCACGATTTCAGGAACAAGAACATAGCAAAAACGCTATTCCAAAATGTCTTTTCCAATTACATCCGAGAAAAAGACGGCTGCAAATTGGAAGCGCAAATGTAGGAATATTATTTGAACAAATATCAAAAAAAATCAAATTTTTTGTGTTTTAAATTTTCTCCAATCAGATGTGGAAAAAACGCCGTATATTCGCAGAAACGCCACGTCTCTACATCTTCCCGTTCAACCTAATTTCTAAAAATGTACATTTCAATAAACGGTTTTACCATTTGATTAAACCAAATGACATTGAAGTCATTAATTTGTAGATTGTTATTATCTTTTGAAAATTCGGCAATCATTTTTTGATCCTGAAAAAAATACACCTGATCGAATGTTGATTTCCCACTGCCGGATGCGCCCAACACACAGACAAAATCTTTACTTGCCATACAGTCTCAAATAGTATTGTCCTTGTCTTTCAGGAGTAATTTTCTCAATGACAATCATCTTTCGTTCGTTGTTTTCAATGTCCATTCGCATTAAATACTCGCTACCATCAGGATCGGCGCTGATAAAAAAGTTTTTGCCTTTCCTATCCGATCTTTCATCCTGATAAGAAAATGATAACCCTTTTTCAAATCTTTTTACAATTTCCTGTAAAAGAATCTTATTTTCTTGTTGATTGAATTCTTTTACTGTCAAGCCTGACGGTAAAACTGTTTCATTTTGCTTTTGAAAATAACGAACTTGAAAAATAGCGCGTTGCAATACACCTCCCTGTTTCACTTCCTTTTCAATCGCATCAATATCAGCGATCTCAATTAAAATACCTTCATCTGAAACTGTCATAATCCATTTTTAGAAAATCAATGATGCCACAAAGATACGCTTTTTTTTCGAATTCAGCATTTTCGACATGTAATTTTTTTCACATTTACCCAAAAAACGCCCCGCTAAGTCTGAAAGCAGCAGGGCGTGTTTTGTTGGAAGCGCAAATGTAGAAATTTTTTTGAAAGAATATCAAAAACAACGATGCAAAACAGAAAATTTCTATTTTTGCGCGTGAATCATTATTTTAGCATGTCCACAGATCATCATCACCTCAACGATAGCGCCTTAACAGTACATCAGGGCGTTGAACAGCCTCCGCCGGTAGATACGGATTCGTTGCAACGATTTCTGAACCAAAAGAGGAAGTCATTGACTTCTATTGAATATCTGGAAGGTATTCTTACCGGAAACCGCACCATCTTAAGTCAGGCAATCACTTTGGTAGAAAGCATGTTGCCTGAGCATGCTTCTTTGGCGCAAGAGATTGTTGAACGTTGCCTTCCACATTCAGGGAAATCAATACGTATAGGCATCACAGGCATACCCGGCGTCGGTAAGAGCCGGTTTATTGAAGCCCTTGGCGACATTCTTACCGAAAAAGGACACAAACCGGCGGTGTTGGCTGTTGATCCATCAAGCGAACTTTCCAAAGGCAGCATATTGGGCGATAAGACGCGCATGGAAAAACTTTCTACCCACCCGAACGCATTTATCCGTCCCTCTCCTTCGTCGGGTTCTTTGGGAGGCGTGGCGCGTAAAACACGCGAAACGGTATTCCTTTGCGAGGCGGCGGGATTCGACGTGGTCATCATCGAAACGGTAGGCGTAGGACAATCGGAAACCGCCGTACATTCCATGACCGACTTCTTCCTGCTGCTCCAAATAGCGGGCGCGGGCGATGAATTACAGGGCGTCAAACGCGGTATCATGGAAATGGCAGACCTGATAGCCGTCAACAAAGCCGACGGCAACAATATGGAAAAAGCGCAACTAGCGCTGGCGCAGTACAGGAGCGCTTTGCAGTTGTTTCCCAAACCGACTTCAGGATGGGCGCCGCAGGCAATGACATGTTCGGCAATCACCCTGCATGGAATCGACGCTATTTGGGACACGATACTGCAATATGAACAACTGACCAAAAACAACGGATATTTCAACCGGCGCCGGCAACAACAAGCCAAATACTGGATGAACGAAACCATACGCAACAGCCTTGTCCATCATTTTTTCGGTAACGCTGAAATCAGCGCATTACTGCCCGAATATGAACAGAAAGCCGCTGAAAATCAAATAAGTTCCTTTGCAGCGGCACATGCCTTATTGAACAAATATTTCAAAAACAAATAAAACATTTACCTTTGCGCCGCGAAAATCAATAAAAAAAATTCATGTCCGAAATAAGGAATATTGCGATAATAGCGCACGTAGACCATGGAAAAACCACATTGGTCGATAATTTGATAAAATTAGGCAAACTCTTCCGCGACAACGAGAATCCGGGCGAGTTGATTATGGACAGCAACGCATTAGAGCGGGAACGCGGTATCACCATTCTCGCAAAAAATGTATCGGTAGTTTATAAAAACGTAAAAATCAATATCATCGACACGCCGGGTCATGCCGATTTCGGCGGCGAAGTGGAGCGGGTGCTCAATATGGCAGACGGCGTGTTGCTGCTGGTCGACGCTTTTGAAGGAACGATGCCCCAAACGCGCTTTGTCCTGCAAAAGGCGCTGGGAATGGGTAAAAAGCCTATTGTGGTGATCAATAAGGTCGACAAACTGAATTGCCGCCCCGACGAGGTTCAGGAAGAAGTATTCGATCTGATGTTCCACCTCAACGCCACTGAAGAACAACTTGACTTTACCACCATATATGGATCGGCAAAAGAAGGCTGGATGTCGGCTGACTGGCGCCAACCCGCTACCGATATTACCGCCCTGTGCGATGCCATCATCCAACACATTCCGCCGCCCGAAGTGATTGAAGGAACGCCGCAACTGCTGGTCTCTTCGCTCGAATATTCCAACTATGTGGGACGGATAGCCATTGGCAGGCTGCATCGCGGTACTTTGAGCGAAGGGCAAAATATTTCTTTGGTGAAGCGCGACGGAAGTATCGTCCGTTCACGAATTAAGGAGTTGCTCACCTTTGAAGGATTGAACAAGAAGAAAGCGGCATCGGTGAGTTCGGGCGATATATGCGCCCTGGTGGGGTTGGAAGATTTCAGCATCGGCGATACGGTAGCCGATTACCACCAGCCTGAAGGACTGGCAACCATTGCCATTGACGAGCCTACCATGAGCATGCTGTTCACCATCAACAATTCGCCGTTTTTCGGACGCGACGGTAAATATGTGACTTCGCGCCACCTTAAGGAACGTTTAGACCGCGAATTGGAAAAAAATATTGCGCTTCGGGTGGAAGACAGCGGCTCGGCTGACGCTTTCGTCGTGTACGGACGCGGAATACTGCATCTGTCGGTACTCATCGAAACCATGCGCCGCGAAGGTTATGAGTTACAGGTAGGACAACCGAAAGTGATCATCAAGGAAATAAACGGCGAGAGATGCGAACCTATTGAACTCCTGTCCGTCGACGTTCCCGAAGCATCGTCGGGAAAAGTAATAGAAATGGCATTGCGTCGCAAAGGCGATCTGTTAAAAATGGAAACGCGCGCCGACCGCATCCACCTCGAATTTAGCATTCCATCGCGCGGCGTCATTGGCTTGCGCAATCAGATGCTCACTGCCACTGCCGGCGAAGCGGTGATGACGCACCGTTTTGAAAAATTTGCGCCCTTGCGCGGCGAAATAGAAAAACGAATCAACGGTTCGCTGATTTCAATAGAAACAGGACAAGCCATTGCTTACGCATTAGACAAACTGCAAGACCGAGGACATTTTTTTGTAGACCCCGGCGAAGAAATTTACGAGGGACAAGTAGTGGGCGAAAACAACCGCTCAGGCGATCTGGGATTGAACATCTCCAAAACCAAAAAATTGACCAATATCAGAGCTTCCGGCGCCGATGAAAAAGTGAGAATAGCCCCTGCCGTAAAATTTTCGCTCGAAGAAGCGCTGGAGTATATTCAAGAAGACGAATATGTGGAAATCACCCCGTTGCATATACGCCTGCGGAAAATACTGCTGACCGAAGTAGAACGGAAACGGGGAGAAACGAGGGGGTAATCTTGTATTCTTCGTTTTTTTTTGCCGATACAGAAACTTTCCTTACTTTTGTCGTTTCAAAAACATCATCAAGTTAAAATTAAATTTTAGTATTCCTGTGAAAAAATCATTCATCATCTTTTTAGTAAGCGTGTTGACCTTCGGTTCGTTACGCGCTGACGAGGGCATGTGGTTGTTGCCGCTTTTGGAAAAACTGAACATCTCCACGATGCAGCAAATGGGTTGTCGGCTCAGCGCCGAAGACATCTACAGCATCAACCGATCGAGCATCAAAGACGCCATCGTGATTTTCGGCGGAGGTTGCACCGGCGAAATGATTTCGGGCGAGGGCTTGCTGCTCACCAACCACCATTGCGGCTACGACGCCATACAGCAACACAGTTCGCTCGAAAATGACTATCTTACGGATGGCTTTTGGGCGAAAACAAAAAGCGAAGAAATTCCTACGCCCGGCTTATACGTCACCTTCTTGGTTCGTATAGAGGATGTTACAGATCGCGTGAACGCCCGTCTGAACATGCAAATGACCGAACCCGAACGTGCTGAAGCCATTGACCTGATAAGCGAAGAAATAGCCGAAGCGGCTACTGCAGGCACGCACTATACCGCCAACGTAAGAAGTTTTTACGGCGGAAATTACTTCTATTTGGTCGTATATGAAAGATTTACAGACGTCCGCATGGTGGGTGTCCCGCCCTCTTCTATAGGCAAGTTTGGCGACGAAACGGACAACTGGGTTTGGCCCCGCCATACGGGCGATTTTGGAATTTTTCGCGTATACGCAGGAGCTGACGGCAAGCCGGCGAATTATTCGCCCGATAACACGCCGCTGAAACCGCGTCATTTTTTGCCTATTTCGCTCAAAGGCGTCGAAAAAGACGATTTTGCAATGACCCTGGGTTACCCCGGCAGCACCGACCGTTACATGACTTCCGACGGCGTAAATGAATTGCTCGAAATCGACTTGCCCATACGGGTTAAAGTGCGCGGCGAAAAACAGGAAATCATGCGACGTCACATGTATGCCGACCAAGCAGTCAATATCAAATATGCCACCAAATACGCCCGCTCGAGCAACTATTGGAAACATTCCATCGGACAGATAGCGGGTATCAAGCGTTTGGACGTTTATGGTCGCAAATTGACGCAGGAAGAACGTTTCATCCAATGGGCAAATGCCGACGCCACACGTAGAGCCAAATACGGCGAAGCCCTGCAATTGATCCGCGCCGGAATTGCAAACAATAAAGAGTACAATCTTGTGGGCAGTTACCTGATGGAGTGCATGATGAATGGCGCTGAATTGCCGCGTTTTGCTTTGCGATTTGCGATTTTGCACGACGAATTGACAAAAGCCAAACCCGACCCGGAGATAGTCAGCCGTCTCGCAGAACGATTACGGGACGTTGCCGACGAGTTCTTCAAAAACTACGACCGCCCGCTAGACCGCGAAGTCAGCGAAGCCATGCTGCAACGTTATTTTACGGATATAGCGCCGGCAAACTATCCCGATTTCCACAAAACCATAACGCAAAAATACAAGGGCGACGTCGGAAAATATGTACAGACATGGTTCGACAAGTCTATCTTTGCCGATGCCGCCCGCTTGGACGCCTTCCTGAAAAAGCCTTCGGCGAAAGCCCTGCAAAATGATTTGGTGTACCAAGCCGGACTATCTATACGCCAATTGCTTGAAACAATGCGCGGTAGCGTAGCGGCTACCTACGGACAGATAGACAAGGGCTACCGATTATATATTGCGGGTATCCTCGAAATGGACAGCGATAAGGTCTGGTATCCCGACGCGAACTTCACCATGCGCCTCAGCTACGGCAAAGTGGTGGACTATTTCCCCCGCGACGCCGTATATTACAGTTACTACGCCACGCTGAAAGGCGTCATGGAAAAGGAAGACCCCGACAATCCGGAGTTTGTAGTCCCCGCCCGTCTGAAAGAACTCTACGAAAAGAAGGATTTCGGACGGTATGCCGACAAGAACGGCGAAATGACCGTATGTTTCATTTCCAACAACGACATCACCGGCGGCAATTCAGGCAGTCCGGTCATCAACGGTAGAGGCGAATTGATTGGCATAGCGTTCGATGGCAATTGGGAAGCGATGAGCGGCGACATCGTGTTCGAAACCGAAGTGCAGCGAAGCATCAACGTCGATATACGTTATGTGCTGTTCATCATCGACAAGTTTGCAGGAGCAACGCATTTATTGGACGAGATGAAGATAGTTCAATAGTTTCCGGTTCTTCTAAGCCACATACGCCAATGACGCTACGCTGGCTTTGGTTCCGGGCGCTGACAATACGGCATGAATACACGCTTCGAGCGTTGCCCCGGTGGTAATCACATCGTCGATGAGCAGGATGTGTCGTCCGGCAAAAATTTCGGGATGGGTAAGCCCGAAACCGGAATCGACGTTTTCCCATCGGTCGTAACGTTTTTTGCGGGTTTGTGTGGCAGTGAAAAAACGGCGTTCCAACGTTTGAGCATCTATCGGTTTTTTCATCATTTCGGCTACGCCAAGCGCAATAAATTCCGACTGGTTATAACCTCGCTTGCGTAGTTTCTGCGGATGAAGCGGCACGGGAGCAACGAGGTCGACCTCGTTAAAAATGCTCTCGCGCAATGTCTTTCCCATTTCGCGCCCCAAGACGGTTCCCATTTCCTTTTGTCCCCTGTATTTTACCTGATGCACCAATTTTTGCACGTTGTTGCCTTTGCGGAAGAAATAACCCGCCGTAGCGTGTGCTACTGTCGCCCGTCCCCAAAAAACCTGCGCCACAGGATTATCCTGTTCCTTGTGGAAATTGGTTGCCGGAAGTTCGTACATGCAATGGCTGCAAATGTATTGCTCTCCACGTATCAAACCTGTTGAACAGCAAGCGCATACATTAGGCCAGAACAGACCGAAGCAGCCTTCAAATATTTCGGAAACAAGCGACAATTTTTGATGAACGATTGATGGTTTGACGATTTTAATTTGATACAAAATACAAAATTATCCAAAAAAACAATACTTTTGCAAAATATTTTAAAAAAATATTGCGTAGTGATACAACCTGAAAATCAACCTATTTGGCACAAAGGCGCCGACGTCGACGAGGCTGTGGAGCGGTTTACCGTTGGACGCGACAGAGAAATGGATATTTATCTGGCGCGCTTTGATGTGATGGGTTCCATGGCGCATGTCCGTATGCTGGAGCGCATCGGACTGCTGACAGGCGAAGAGTTGCGCGCGCTCGGAGCAGAATTGTGCGTTATTTACCGGCGTATCCTCACCGGCGATTTCTGTATCGAAGACGGCGTGGAGGATGTACATTCGCAGGTGGAGCTGATGCTTACCCGCAAATTGGGCGACGCCGGCAAGAAGGTACACAGCGGACGCTCGCGCAACGATCAGGTTTTGGTGGACATTAAATTATATATTCGCCATGAGATTGAAGAAATCGTACAACTTGTTGCTCGTCTGTTTGACGTATTCATCGCGCAAAGCGAAAAATACAGAGATGCGCTGCTGCCCGGCTACACGCATTTGCAGGTAGCCATGCCCTCATCGTTCGGCTTGTGGTTTGGCGCTTATGCCGAAAGCCTCGTCGACGACTTGCGGCTGATGCAGGCGGCGTGGCAAATTGCCAATCAAAACCCGCTTGGTTCGGCGGCGGGCTACGGCTCGTCGTTCCCGCTCAACCGAACGATGACCACCCAACTGCTCGGATTCGAGGATTTGAATTACAACGTGGTGTACGCACAAATGGGACGCGGCAAAACCGAAAAAACCGTCGCCTATGCCATGGCGTCCATCGCCGCTACATTGGCGCGTTTCAGCATGGACGCCTGCCTGTATATGAGCCAAAACTTCGGATTCATCAGTTTGCCCGACGAATTGACCACCGGATCGAGCATCATGCCGCACAAAAAAAATCCCGACGTCTTTGAACTGATCCGAGCCAAATGCAACAGAATACAAGCCCTCCCCAACGATATTACGTTGGTAACGAACAATCTCCCCTCAGGATATTTTCGCGATATGCAAATATTGAAAGAAATACTCTTCCCCGCCTTTGCAGACATGAAGGATTGTATCAACATGCTGGCTTACATGACGGAGCAAATCACCGTCAACCGGAATATCCTCGACGACGAGCGCTACCGTTATCTGTTCAGCGTGGAAGCGCTCAACGAGTTGGTATTAAGCGGTATGCCTTTTCGTGATGCGTACAGGCAGATAGGCGTGGAAATCAACGAAGGCAAATTCAAGCCCGTAAAAAAGGCGGAGCATACCCACGAGGGCAGTATCGGAAACCTGTGCAACGACAGGATACAGGCAAAAATGGAGGCTGTACGCGCCGGTTTTTCTTTTGAACAGGTAAACAAGGCGTTGAATGAATTGATGATGGAATGTAATATATAAATATGTAATAATCATGGGATTAATCAATATAAATTTACCCAAACCCAGACAGTTTAATTACCGTCCGATGTATTACGACGAGCGCAAGGAGCGTTTGGCGCAAATGGAAGCGCGGGCAAAAGCTGAACTTTCTGCTGAAAAAGGCGAAACGACCGATTATGTCGGCGGACTGCAAAGAGGCTTTTTGGCTGAAAGTCGTACTAAATCAAAATTAAAGTATAGAATGCTTGAGCGGGGGTCGACCTTGCGATTCATTGTCATCTTGCTTGCTTTAATGGGCATATTTTATTTATGGCAGCCCGAAATGTTTTTGGCTTTTTGGAGAATCAGATAACGGGCAATGACGGATATAATCAGACTTCTTCCCGATTCGGTGGCTAACCAGATTGCCGCCGGCGAAGTGATACAACGCCCGGCGTCGGTGGTAAAGGAATTGGTAGAGAACGCCATTGACGCGGGCGCAACCTCTGTGGACATTTACCTGAAAGATGCAGGTACCACGCAGATACAGGTCATAGACAATGGCTGCGGGATGTCGGAAACCGATGCGCGTTTGGCTTTCGAGCGTCATGCCACCTCCAAGATACGCGAATCGAAAGACCTTTTTTCCATCCATACCTTGGGCTTTCGCGGCGAAGCGCTGGCTTCCATTGCCGCCGTTGCCGAAGTGCAGGTACGCAGCAAACGCGAATGTGACGAATTGGGAACGCAAATAGATATTGCCGCAACTCAGGTAACCGGACAAACGCCGGTGTTATGCCCCGACGGAACAACATTTACAGTGAAAAAACTCTTTTTCAACGTACCTGTAAGACGTAAGTTTTTGAAATCGGATGCTACGGAACTGCACCATATCCTCAATGAATTTAAACGCATAGCATTGGTATACGAAGATGTTTCATTTTCTATTTCCGACAACAAAACAGAATTATTTCGTCTTCCGGCGTCCAACCTCCGCCAACGCATCATCCACCTGTTTGGCGCACCCATCAAACAAATATTGCTGAACATAGAAACAGAAACATCTTTAGTGAAACTCAGCGGATTCATCACCAAACCCGATAATCCCAAAAAGTCTTTTGGCGAACAGTTCTTTTTTGCCAACGGTCGGTTCATCAAACATCCCTATCTGCATAAGGCTATTGTTCAGGCATATTCGGGAATCCTGCCCCCCGAATATATCCCGCGTTACTTCATCCGCCTTGAAGTGCCGTCAGATTCGATTGACATCAATATCCATCCCACCAAAACAGAAGTGAAATTTGAAAACGAACAGGCAATTTTTCAGATTTTGCTGAGTTCGGTTAAGCAGGTTTTGGGAAAATTCAATGTGGTTCCTTCTATTGATTTCGAGAAGGACAATTCCATTCAGATACCTGTGTTACGACCGGATACGGAAGTCAATATGCCGCAAATTTCAGTCGATACCGATTATAATCCTTTCAACGCATCCCGAACTTACCCGCAGGGGCAACATCAGCGATGCCATTTGCAGAATTGGGAAGCGCTGTACGCAGGATTTGAAAACGAGAACCGTCAGCCGGACATTTTTACGGACGCCGTCGATTCGGAAAACGAACCGCAACAAGCGTCCGCCAACGCACATTTTCAGTTGAAAGGCAAGTACATCCTCACGCCGGTGAAGTCGGGATTGATGCTGATTGACCAGAAGCGCGCACACGAACGTATTCTTTTTGAACAATACCACGCGCAAATAGTCAACCACTCTAGCGTAAGCCAGCAAAGCCTGTTTCCCGAAACACTAGAACTGTCGCCCGATGAAATGATGTTGTGGTTAGAATTGCGGGAAGATTTTTCCGCTTTAGGCTTTGACGTCAGGTCTGCCGGCGATCTCACAGTAAATATACACGGTCATCCGGGCGATACATGCCACAAAAATCCCGCAGCGCTGTTTCGCAAGATGCTCGACGATTACCGAAACGTCGAAGCGGATTTGTCCGAATGTCGCCGCGAGCGGCTGGCTATATTGTTGGCTCAGGAATCGGCTATTCGCTATCACCAGTCTTTAACCGCCGAAGAAATGTGCCAGTTGGTGGAAAAACTGTGTACCTGCGCCATTCCTAATTATTCGCCGTCAGGGAAACCTGTAATGCACATCCTGACAATGAATGAAATAGAAGCATGTTTTTAGTTTTCAGTTTTCAGTTATCAGTTTTCAGTTTTCAGTTTTCAGTAATAATTCTCAATTCTCAATTCTCAATTATGGTTAGATTGATCATCATCGCTCTCGGCATCATCTTCCTTGATACCATCACCCCTTGGGGGCTGAAAAGAACATTCCCGCATTTCAGTGCGCGCCACATGCGGAGGATACGTATTATTTTCACCGTACATGCAATCATCTCGGTGACGACAATACTCTTCGGTTTTATCATTCAGCGTCATATCACAGACTATCGTTACTTACCCTGGCTCTATTATTTTTGGGGTTTGATAGGCGCCATGTATATCCCCAAGTCATTCTATGCGTCTTTACTGATTGTTGATTGGTGTCTTTCAAGGATCAGCAAAATGTACAGACGTCAATTTGATAGGTTTCCCAGAGGATCGCGCTGTATCTTGGCAAAATATGGATTCTTTACCAGCGCTGCGCTCATCATCCTTATCGCGTGGAGTATTTTTTGGGGTCGGGATAATATTAAGGTCGACCAAGTGGAAATATACGTAGACCATCTTCCCAGAGCCTTTAATGGCTATAAAATAGCGTTGATTTCCGATGTTCATGCAGGGAGTTTTCTCAACGCTGCCGAACGCTTTCAAAAGGCGGTTGATATGATCAACGAACAGGAACCTAACCTTATTGTGTGTACCGGCGACATAGTCAACAACTTTGCAGGGGAGCTCGTTTCATTGATTCCCGTCTTTTCGCAATTGAAGGCGCCCAACGGAAAATACGCCGTATTAGGCAACCATGACTATGGCGGATATTCCGACTGGGATAATCCGACCGATTCGATCATCAACCATCAACTCATCAAAGACGGGATTGAACAAATGGGATTTACGTTGCTGAATAATCAATCGACCATCATCAGCCGTTACAACTCCGATCATATTGCGCTCATCGGTATTGAGAATTGGGGCGTCAAAAAACGTCATCCCAAACGGGGAAATATCGAATTAGCCATGAAGCAGGTACAAAATATACCCTTCAAGATATTGTTGTTGCACGATCCGTCGTATTGGCGCATGGAAGTAAAGGACAAGATCGACGTTACGCTCAGCCTTTCGGGACATACGCACGGGACGCAGGTAGGGATGAAAATAGGGCAAAAATATGTTACGCTCGCGCCATTTTTCGGTCTTCCTTACGGAACGGGGCTGTATCAAACGGATAAACAGTATCTTTACGTCAATCGTGGATTGGGTGTCATCGGTTTTCCCGGACGTTTCGGTATGCCGCCCGAAATAACGGTGATTACTTTGTGGAAAGAAAAAGCGCCTGAACAATTGTAACGCCTGCAAAAAGAAGCGATAACACAATAGTTCCCCAACGTATCGACTTGGTGGTGGCAAGATAGTTAGACAGAAAAAACGACAGGGGAAATGCCAGCAGATACCATACATGAGGAAGCGTATCCGGCACAAGCGCCACCATAGCGATGGTGACGATTGCAATCAGGATCAGAACGTAATATCTGTTGCGAAAAATAACTTTTTTCGATCCGACGTAGCGTAGCGTGTACACAAAAACGATGACGCTCAACAGGATACACGAGGTCATAAATACAACAGTGGGTATGGATAATGAAGGCGTCGCTCGGTTGATACTAAAAATTTCATCAAAAAAAGCGCCTGTGCGGGTATAGTCGTCATGGAGAAGAAAAAACCAACTGAAAGCGATGAACAAAGGAAATGCAAAACCCAATATGGAGAAAACCCATTCGCGCCAGTAACCCGGACGCAATAAAGCAATAACAAGCCAGACCACCAACATGTACGCATACATGTATTGGTAGAAAAACGTTGCAAAAGAGATAATGGCAGGTACGGTGAAAAAACTGTACGACAGCCGTTCGCTTTCAAAAGCCTTTGCCAAAAGAATAAATCCGACAACGAGCAGAATGACGGCAACAAGTACCGGATTGAAGCGGTGCATCTCCCCTATACCGCCTGTCAGCAGAACATAGCATAACGCGGGCAAGTACGAAATCTTATCGGTCAGCCGCAGCTGAGCGTTCGCAAATATGAGCAAGATGGCTGTCAAAAGGAAGAAAAACAATCCATATCCGAAGCGCTGCCTTTGCGTATCAACAAAGGATTCGCTCATCGTTTGGAACAAAAACGTTCCGTATTGTCCGGAAACAGAGATGTCGGATTTGCCCAAGACATGCAGCCACGAGACTATCCCCGCCACGAAAACCAACGCGATGACCGTACTATTGTATGAACGAAAAAAACGGAGCATGATGTAGAATCAAATCGTTAAAATCCACCTTTATCAAATCCCAATATTTTCCTTTTTAGATCAATTCCCAAATATTGTTTTGCGTTTTCAGCGAGAGAGGGTAAATATTTAGGAACGGTAAACAATGTTTCTGCAACTGTTTCTTCCCCATAAAACGAAATGATTTCTTTGATTTCTGTTTCTGCACCTCGCTCAAAAATCCGTCGGATTACAGCTCGTTTTTGCTTATGCCAATCTATCATGTCGATACTCGTGTCCCAGAACACGGCTTTGGGAAATATCGCTACATTTGGCTTGGCTTGATTCCCAAGCAATTCCTGCTTTTTTTGCTCTACCGGTTCTCTACTCAAAACTGCAACGGGAAATACGCCTTTTATTTTTGAAATTTCGGGCAACATATTTTCAATTTTTCGCAAAAATAGACATTAAATTTTAGACAAACAAATGAAACCTATAATCCCGCTATAAGCAATCCCCACAAGCATGACCCATTTCAACCAATCACCCGCCTTGCGATAATCATCGACGGAAGCGGCTTTGTGTACTTTCCAACTGATGAAAACGATGGGAAGAACCAACAAGAACAGTATGTAGCCAAATGAGAAATATCCGGACAACTGACGAAGGAAAAAAAGATACGCTAAAGCGAGCATCACTATGATGGATGCGTTGATGCCAATGATGCTCCATTTGGTATATTGGTCGCCCATGACAATTGGCAACGATCGGAAACCATAGGCGGCGTCGCCTTCAAAAGCTTCGGCGTCTTTGATGATTTCTTGAGACAGGGTGGTCAGGAAAGCAAAAACAGCAACACCCAAAATCCAAAATATGGCAAAATTGAGATCGGCGCCCCGTTCTAAGAGGAATGTGCCATAAACCTTGTATATAAGCGGAATATCCAATAGCGCCATCATGGGAACCAAGGCGGAAAACAGCGCTACAATGATATTTCCAATCAAGAACTGACGTTTGTAATTAAAAGAATACAGCCAAAGAATACCGGCAACCATCATATACGCCAACACTAATTCGGGGATACCGGCTCTCCATGTGACATATCCGCCCAAAAGTATTCCAACCGCGCATAATATGCCGTGCGCCATGACCGTTTTATGCCGGTTGATTTCCCTACCTACTACCACCTTGCCGGGTCTGTTGATCTTGTCCGTTTTTATATCGAAATAGTCGTTGATGGCATAACCGGCGGCAGCGGTACATATGGTGGACAATACCATACAAAAAAAACTAAAACCGCTCAATTGGAAATCCACGCCAATGGATTGCGTCAACGGCATGACAACCGCATACCGCATCAGATATTGGATGAAGGCGATCATCAACAGGTTTTGGAACCTGATTAAGTTAAGGAAAGCTATCATAACGGTTATTTTCCATTTTGAGGACAAAGATAATATAAATTATCGTATTTTTGCACGTTTAAAAAACGTAAACATGAATTTAGAACATTTAGTACGCCCCAATATCCGGAATCTGAAACCCTATTCCTCTGCGCGCGACGAGTTTACAGGCGAGGCATCCGTGTATCTCGACGCCAATGAAAATCCCCACAACCCAACGTTCAACCGTTACCCGGATCCCCTGCAACGGGAGTTAAAGGGAAAAATTGCATCTTTCAAAAATATAAGACGGCAACAGATATTTCTCGGCAACGGCAGCGATGAACCTATTGATCTGGTATTTCGCGTGTTTTGCGAGCCGGCGGTAGACAATGTGATAGCCATTCATCCCACTTACGGCATGTACGAAGTGGCAGCCGGAATCAACCATGTGACATACAGAAAGGTGTTGCTGAACGATGATTTTGATTTTTCAGCCGATGAACTGCTTCGTGCAACCGACAACCACACCAAACTGATTTTCTTGTGTTCGCCGAACAATCCAACCGGAAACAACCTGAACAGGCAAGAAATGCTCAAAACCATCGAAAATTTTTCCGGAATTGTAGTCATAGACGAGGCTTACATCGACTTTTCTTCGCAAGCATCTTTGCTTGGCGAGTTGGCGCGTTATCCCAACCTGATTGTTTTGCAAACTTTCTCAAAAGCATGGGGCAGCGCGGCTGTCAGGCTTGGAATGGCTTTTGCCGCGCCCGAAATCATTGCGCTCTTGAACAAAGTGAAATATCCCTACAACATCAATCGCTTGTCGCAAGATTATGCATTACAATTGATGGATCATGCTGAAAATAAGGATGAATGGGTAAAGATACTGTTACAGGAACGCGCTAAACTGCAAAGCCAGCTTTCCGAACTGCCGTCGGTAGTGAAAATCTATCCTACTGACGCCAATTTTCTCTTGGTGAAGGTTTCCGATGCAAACGCTATCTATGAGCGACTGGTAAAAGAGGGCGTCATCGTCCGCAATAGAAATACCGTATCTCTTTGTGCCAACTGTTTGAGAATTACCGTAGGAACGCCTTCGGAAAACGAATGTTTGCTTCGGGCTTGGCGCACATGTTGAACGCAGCATTATTTCGTTTTCCTTGCCCGTAACATTTCCCGTTTTCCTTCAGGTCCGGGCAAGCGTTCCACAACAAATCCCACGCTTTGCAGGGTTCGTCGCACTATTCCTTTGGCGCAGTAGGTAGTCAGCACTGCGTCCGGATTCATTACTGCAAAAAGGCGGGCAAAAATATCGCTAGTCCACATTTCGGGTTGCACGGCGGGCGAAAAGGCGTCAAAATATACAACATCGTATTTGCCGGTAAATACGGTGTGTAAAAGGTCGGTTTTGCGCTTGTACAGCGTAAAGTAACTTGTTATTTCCACCGGATGTTCCCAAGCGCTAAGATGCAGGTTTAGATAAATATCATCATCAGAGAGTTCGTGCGCGGCGGCACAATCAATGGGGTAGCGTTCTATTGCTTCGTAGCGAGTGTATCTGCGTAATTGCTCAGCCTGCTTTAATGTGAGCAGGGCGTTGAGACCCGTACCGAAACCTATTTCGAGTACCGATACCGGATTGATCGTTGCGGCTATATATCCCGCTTCGATAAAAACATGCTTCGATTCGCTCTCCGCCCCAAACGTAGAATGGTAATGTTCCCCGAAACGATCGGAATAAATGGTTTTCGAACCATCGGCGGTGCGAATAATTGAGAATTGAGAATTGAGAATTGAGAATGAATCTGGCATGTTTAGTACTATTTTCTCAATTCTCAATTCTCCATTCTCAATTCTCAATTAGCATTGCCAGCGCTTTTTCCATAGCCCGTTCGAGTCCGTTTATATCTTTTCCGCCGGCTGTGGCAAGGAATGGCTGTCCGCCGCCGCCGCCCTGCATTTCTTTTGCTGCTTCGCGAACAGCCGTAGCGGCGTTTTTTCCATCGGCAACCAAAGCGTCGCTCAAGGCGATGGTCAGCGAGGGTTTGCCGCCGTAATCGCTGCCGGCAATGAATACTAACCGTTCAAACCTGTTGCGCACGTTGAACGCCATATCTTTAATCAGATCGGGCGCAAACGATGTTTTGAAACGTATCAGATTGACGCCATGATGCTCTTCTACTGTCTTGACGAGCGCATATTGCATTTCGGTCATGCGTTCGCGCATCATATTTTCGAGTTGTTTCTTTAACTCGTGATTTTCTTCCACCGTTTTTTTGATGGCTTGCAAAAACGCGGGCGAATTGTTGAACGCTTCGCGCACCTGTTTGAGCGAATCTACTACCGTATAGAAATGTTGCTCCATTTTTTCGGCGGTGATGGCTTCGATACGGCGTATACCTGCGGCAATGGCGCTTTCAGAGATGATTTTGAACATGCCGATTTGTCCGGTTGCCTTTACGTGCGTACCGCCGCACAATTCTACTGCTTTGCCGAAGCGTATAACGCGAACCTGCTCGCCGTATTTTTCGCCAAATAGCGCCAAAGCGCCCATCTTGTGCGCATCGTCAATGGGTATTTCACGATATTCGACCATGGGTATATTTTCACGAATCATGCGGTTGACCCGTATTTCTACCTGTCTTATTTCTTCGTCGGTCATTTTTTGGAAATGCGAAAAATCGAAACGCAAGTGATCCGCATCTACTAACGAGCCTTTTTGCTCCACGTGCGCGCCCAAAACTTCGCGTAAAGCGTGATGCATCAGGTGCGTGCTGGAGTGATTGGCTTCGGTAGTGCGGCGTTTGTCCACGTCCACTATTGCCAAAAAATCGGCGTCCAACTGTTCCGGTAAACGGTCTACTATATGGATGTGCAGGTTGTTTTCCTTTTTGGCGTTGCGCACCGGAATCTGTTCTGCGTCGGATTTGATAAAGCCGCAATCGCCTGTCTGTCCGCCGCTTTCAGCGTAGAACGGCGTTACGTCGAACACCAATTGGTACTGTTCCTTGCCTTTGACGGTAATTTTACGGTAGCGCATGATATGGACGTCGGCTTCGGTGTAATCATAGCCAACAAAACACGTTTCGTCGTTGGCGGATATTTCCACCCAATCGCCGGTATTCACGGCGGCGGCAGCGCGCGAACGGTTCTTTTGCGCCGCCATTTCCGCCTCATATTCATCCTTGCCATACGATAAGCCGTGTTCGCGAAGAATCAATTCTGTAAGGTCGAGCGGAAAACCAAATGTGTCGTACATTTCGAAAACTAATTTTCCGCTAATCACCGTTTGTTTTTTTTCTGCGATGATGTTTTCGAGCAGCGAGATGCCGGTGGACAACGTCCGCAGAAACGACAGCTCTTCTTCTCTAATCACGCGCTCTATCAGGTTTTGTTGCGCTTTCAGTTCGGGGAACGAATCGCCCATCACCCGAATCAATGAATGAACCAGCTCGCACAGGAACGGTTCTGCGCGTCCGAGAAAGGTGTATCCGTAGCGTACCGCGCGACGCAGCAAACGGCGAATCACATAACCCGCCTTGTTGTTGGAAGGGATCTGTCCGTCGGCAATCGAAAACGAGATGGCGCGGATATGGTCGGCAACCACGCGCATGGCAACGTCGCTCTGCTCGTGTTCGCCGTAGCGGACGCCGCAGATCGTAGATATATCGCCGATAATTTCCTGAAAAAGATCAATATCGTAATTTGATGTTTTGCCCTGAATGATGCGGCAAAGACGCTCGAAACCCATGCCCGTGTCCACATGTTTGGCGGGCAGCAGTTCCAACTCGCCCGACGCCTTGCGGTTGTATTGGATGAATACAAGATTCCATATTTCAATTACTTGCGGGTCGTCGGCGTTGACGCGCTCGCGACCGTGAATTTTGGCGCGTTCGTCGTCCGTGCGCGAATCGTAATGGATTTCCGAACATGGTCCGCAGGGACCCGATTCGCCCATTTCCCAAAAATTATCCTTCTTTTTGCCAATCAGGATACGGTCATCGGGCAGGTATTGCTTCCAAAGGTCGAGCGCTTCATGGTCTACGTCAAAACCGTCATCGGGACTTGCTTCGCAAACGGTGGCATACAGGCGGTCTTTGTCAATTTTCAATATTTCTGTAAGGTATTCCCACGCCCAGTCGATGGCTTCTTTTTTGAAATAATCGCCAAAAGACCAGTTGCCGAGCATCTCGAACATGGTGTGGTGGTAGGTGTCGTGACCCACTTCTTCGAGGTCGTTGTGTTTGCCGCTCACACGGAGACATTTCTGACTGTCGACTATTCGAGGGTATACTGCCGGCTGGTTGCCCAGAAAAATATCCTTGAACTGGTTCATTCCCGCGTTGGTGAACATCAACGTCGGGTCGTTTTTCACTACCATCGGCGCAGATGGTACGATATGATGCTGTTTGGATTTGAAAAAATCCAGAAAAGAGTTTCGTAACTCGTTGGATGTCATTGATTATTTATCTAAAATTTTTCTGCAAAAATAGTGTTTTTTGCGAAAATGTCTGAATTTATTTTTTTAGCACGCAGATGAAGCGGATTTGATGGTTTACGCGGATTTCAAAAACTTTCAAAATCCGCGCTTATCCGCGTTCAATATGAATAATGCAAGATCGATCTACGCCTCAAAAAAGGGGGTGTAAAAAAAAAACGAACGCTTATACATAAATTTCGCGCAGATATCCGTGAAGAATGACATTTGAGCATTTTTGAGGGTTTTTGCATTTTTTGTTTATGTTTTTGAAAGGTATTTTTGTATCCAGAAGGTCATCTCAAAAATGCCTTTAATTTATTGTAAAACATATCATTAATAAAAATTTTAATTGTAAACATCATGAAGAAGAGTAGTATTTTTTTAATTTTTGGAGTTTTTTGTTTGTTGGCAACCGGTTGTTCCGGAACATTTCATGCCCCAACGCTTAATCTTAATCAAACGTCCACGCAGGTCGTGTTGTCCGGCGACAACTACAAAATCATCAAGCAGGTGAAGGGTAGCGCCGTTCATACGTTGATTCTGGGTTTTGGCGGAGCTAAAAGAGAAGACATGGTCATCAAGGCGAGGGAAGAAATGATGACGAATGTCGAAATGGTGGGACATTCGCGGGCTATTATCAACGAGTCGATTGAGACGTATCGTAAGATGAATCCGTTTGTGATCAGGACTACGATTTTCGTATCGGCTTACGTCATCGAGTTTACGGATCGAGGCTCTACGCCTTCCGGCAGAACCGATCAGGCGCCCGCTTCCGGAAACCAACCCATGCAACCACGCTGGTAAAACCCTCTAAACCGTACATTTATGAGATGTAGTAACTGTGGCTGGGATAATGCCGCCCATAACGCACAATGCGAAAAATGCGGCGCTCCGATCATCAACGCCAATGAATCGGAAGAATTTCATACGCCTGAAAGTCAGTATCCAAAGAGATTTGACCCCAGCAAAACGGCGGAAGGATGTGCAGAATGTGGTTATCCGGTGAGGTTTGGTGATACATCGTGTCCCAATTGCGGAATTTCATTTGGCGGGGAAATACAGGAGCCGCCAAGACAGGAGCCGACGCCTCCAAGACAAGAGCCGACGCCGCCCAGACAGGAGCCGACGCCGCCCATATCATTGGAAGGAACGATTCCGCCATGGAAAATGTTTGCGCCAACATCCGCTTGTTCATTGTCCCTCATCACCAGAGATGGAGAAGAACCAAGCAAGTCTTCGTTGGAATTTTCCGGAGACGTCATTCAACTCAACAGAGGCAACACGGAGCCCAATAACCAGACCATCACTTCAAAAGTGCAGGCTGAACTGACTTTTGAAAATGGCGCATGGTATATACAGGACAAAAGCGCTCTGAAAACCACCTATGTCTACGTCGGCGACAAGGTGGAATTGAAACAGGGCGATACCATCCTTTTGGGCAATCGATTATTTCTGTTTAACTGTCAATCCGTAACTTGATGAGCGACATAGCGCATAGATGTGATTTCAACGTCAATGATTGGATAGATGCCAAATATCTTGTCATCAAAAGTCTTGGCGAAGGCTCCTTCGGAAAAGTTTTCAAGGTAAAAGATCGTGCCGGGCGGGTGTTTGCATTAAAGTTGCTTAAACTTTGGGAAATCCCTCCCGGCATCCGGCAGCAGTTGGCGGCGCGCTTTGACATGGAATATGAAACCGGACGAATCAAGAGCCATTATCTGGTTCATTCGATCAGCCACGGGCTGGTGAGTGGTAATCCTTACATTGTCATGGAATATTGCGCCAATGGCGATTTATTGCAATGGGTAAACAGCAAAAAACCGGATATGGCGAAAATCGGAAGGGAAATACTTTATGGGCTGAAGGATTTACACCGTTGCGGAAAGGTTCATCGCGACCTGAAGCCCGAAAATGTCTTGATCAGGGAAGACGGCTCAGCCGTCTTGACCGATTTTGGCATTTCGGGCGACCGCAACAAAAAGATGACCGAACGGAACATCTGGGGAAAACCGGCGCAAATTTTCGGAACCTATGCGTACATGCCGCCCGAACAAGTGCAACCGCCCAGCAGAGATGCAACCGTACTGCCCACTACCGATATCTTTTCCTTTGGCGTGATGATGTACCAACTGCTCACCGATAGATTGCCTTTCGGGAAACTGAAAGACGAAAACGATTTGGTGGTCTATATCAGGAACGGAAAAGAAGGAAAATGGGACAGGAAAAAATTAGCCGCTTCGAGCAAGGGAGCTTTGTTTCTTCCGATCATAGAGGGTTGTCTGATACCGAATTACAAACAGCGCCTGCAGACGGTAGACATTGTTTTAGAGCGAATGCCTAAAACAGGCGTAGAAAATTTCTACCGTTCGCAGTCGCCAGACGTTCAGGCGCAAATGATCGTGAAGAACGGATTATTGTTGCGCGTCATGCAAGGCGAAGAATTTGGCAATGTGTACAAACTCAATTCCTTTTTGCGCAACAATAGACGAATTATTACTGTGGGACGCAACGACGCCAGCGTACAAAATGCGCTGGCGCTTGTTGAAAATCAATCCTGCTACATTTCGCGCAAGCATTGTACGCTCGAAAAAGACCAAATGACCGAACAATGGCGCATCAGGGATGGACAGTGGGAACGAAACAGCGCCGGCAACTGGAAACAATCCATGAACGGCACGTTTGTCAATTCAACCGAGGTTACAGCCCAAGGTATGCCTATCCGACCGGGCGACGTCATTTCCATTGGCGAAGTCAAGATGAGGGTAGAAGGATATTAAGCAAGAGCAATACATTAAATTAAAGTAACAAATCAAAAAAATAATCAGTAATGGCAAAAGCAACACAACCACATTCATACAAAAGAACATTAGCCGGCTCGGTAGGCGCCGGCGTGACCGCCGTATTCGGCGGCACAGGAAAACAGTATTTCATTCTGGAACACAAGATTAGTTCCAAATACCACAAAGCAGGCGAAATACAGGAAATCATTGTAGACCAGATAGAAATAGGACGCGATCCTAAATGTCAGGTGCGCTACGACGAACATTTCAAAACGGTGAGTCGGCAACATGCCGCCATCGTCAGGGAAGGCGAAAACTGGAAATTGGTTCCGCTTTCAAAAACAAACCCAACGCTGCTCAACGGGAAAAAAGTGCAGAAAGAATGGTTCCTGCAAAATGGCGATGAAATACAATGCGCCGTCAACGGACCCAAACTCGGCTTCATTATCCCTACCGGGAAAAAGTCGACGGTGGCAAGCATCGGTTTTACCCGACGGCTCACCCTCTTCAGGCAACAAGCATTGAGACCCTACAAACAGGCGATTACCATCATGTCTGTAGCCATGGTATTGGTGATTGCCGGTTCAATCGGGTGGAATTATTGGCAATACGTTGTAAATGAAAAAGAAAAAGAAGAATTTCGAACTGAACTCGCTGACAAGCAAATTCAAATTGAAAAAGCTATGGCGCGCGCCGATTCTTCCATTTTGATAAATGAACGTCTTAGAAGACAATTCTTTAATCCACCATCGTCATCGCAATCGCAATCGATAGATCCTGTGGACACACCCGATGAAATTCAAGATTTACTTGAAAACTGCAAAGATGACGTCTATTTTCTTGAAACTAAAGAAATTTATCTTACAGACGGTTCAAAGAAACGTACCATTGAAGGATTCGGATGGAGCGGAACCGGATTTTTGTTAAATGACGGACGTTTTGTCACCGCGCGGCATTGTGTGCAAGGATGGAGGTTCTTTTGGGACTACGATAACTTAAGTCTGTTTTACGAATTGGCGATTCCCGACAATTACCCCGGCGTTGAAATCATCGCTGTGATAGGCGCCAGATCAAAATCCGGCAAGAGTTTTACTTTCGAGAGCAAAAACTTTATTTTGGACGACAGTTATGATCGCAGAAGTACAATAGGAACCGCTGACGACGGTTCGCCCATATATTTTACTTCGGCGGGATTTGCTGTTGCCGATAATTTTTGGTCTACGGATTGGGCGTATATTCATACCAATACCAAAGGGAATCTGTCTTTTGATAATTCGTTGTCCAACAATTTGCGTACCGGCGCCGAATTGCATGTTCTGGGTTTTCCCCAACGTCACGGCGTAGGCGAAAGCAGATCGTTCATTAATCCTACCTACAACAATTGTAACGTGGGTTTTGACGGTTTAGACAATACAGGATGTTTTCTGCATACAAGAGGCACAGATCAGGGAAACTCCGGAGGTCCTATTTTTACCAAAAACGGAAACGAACTGGTCGTTGTTGGTATTGTCTCGCGCGGCTCTCACAAAAGTGACGAGTATAATTATGGTATTCCCATTTCTGCTATTCGTTGAAAAACAAATGATGTATGAATGGCATAAAGTTTAGTATGGCTGCCCGTTGCGAAGCGGCGGGCAGACCTAATAACGAGGACAATTTCCAGCTGACAGACGATCTTGCCGGCGACCGGTGGAGTTTCGTGACCGACCGCGAACTGATTCTGGGCGAAAAGGGCGCATTGCTGATTGTATGCGACGGCATGGGCGGTATGAACGCAGGAGAAGTGGCGTCGAAAATAGCGGTGGATACCGTTAAGGAGCGCTTTGCCACCGAAGGATTAACCGACGAAGTTATCGCCGGTTCGGCAAGCATCATGCGGCATATAGAAAAAGCAATCATAGCCGCCGACACGCAAATAAAGGAA
>Ga0099364_10002766_pt1 | contig 27778 bp, 21 predicted proteins | sample TergutTh196P3_FD_73070 | JGI IMG/M metagenome (GOLD analysis project Ga0099364, IMG submission 73070) | Microcerotermes parvus P3 segment gut microbial communities from Pointe-Noire, Republic of the Congo - Th196 P3 | ecosystem: Host-associated > Arthropoda: Insects > Digestive system > Gut ... | reverse complement strand
CGACTACTACACCCGCCGCCGCCCCGGCCGGGCCATCGCCAACGCCGTCGCCCAGCTCCGAGCCGCAGGCGTGGACGTCACCTTCACCAGCACCAACGAGGCCATGGTCACCTGAGTTTCGTATCAGAGGTGGGCTTGCAAGCCCACCTCTCGCATGGAAGCCCATCTCTCGCACCAGTCCTGGCAGGTGCTTGGAGATCACTTGTCGGTGGGGTCGATCCAGCGGAGCCCGGAGAACCGGGCGAAGTCGGTGTCGAAGCTGACCAGGTCGGCACCGAGGGTGAGGGCGAGGGCCGCGAGGTAGGCGTCGTTGACCAGGTTGCCGCCTGCACCGGTCTGGTTCAGTGCCTGGCGCAGCCGACCAGCCAGCCCCGTGGTCGGAACGTCGGTGCGAACCGGAGGGGCACTCAGCCACGCGTCGACGGTGTCCAGCGCCTGCCCGACGGTCAGCGGATGGTCGTAGAGGCGGGGATGCGTCGTGATCCGGACGAACGCCACCAGGCAGAGCCAGGGCAGGACGACATGCTCGGGGCCTGACAGCGCCTGGTCCATCCACCGTCGGGCCGCGTCGTGACGGGCGCTGTCGGAGTCGACGGAGTAGATCAGGACGTTGGCGTCGACCAGCTTCACTTGCCCATCTCTCGCTTGCGTGCCAGCTCCCGGTCCTCCAGGACGCCGACCAGGGCGAGGGCTTTGTCCGGACCGAGATCGAACCCTTCCCGACCAGGGTCGAAACGACCCAGCGCGTGGGTCTGGGTGCGGAAGGCTCGGGTCTGCGTCGGTGCCAGGGCCGCGACGATGGCGTCGTTGACGACGTCCTTGAAAGAGCGGCGGCTCTCGGCCATCGCGGCTTGGACCAAGGCTTCAGCCTGTGGCGTCAGGGTCACCGTGGTACGCACCGACTCATCATACATCAAGGCATCAATATGATAGGCATCATGATGCAGAGCGGAGCCTGCTCCGCAGGTGTCGACGGTGTTCACCGGGTCTCACCGCACCACGAAGGCGCTGAGCGTGCTCCCGGCGGCACCGGAGAGGCCGGGCATCTCCTCGGGGGACACGGCCAGCACCACGGTGGTGGTCGGTTCGGGACCGCACCCTCCGAACAGCCCGTCGTCGGTGGGGCTGGTCGCGGGCGCGGGCAGCACCGTCGCGCCGCGGGCCACGACGCTGCCGGTCCCGCCCTCCAGCGGGGCAGCCAGGACGTCCACCCGGTCGCCGGGCGACAGCAGCGCCACCATCTGGGGATCGGCCAGCCGCACCGTGGCCACGACGGTACCGGCCGGTCCGTGCGGTGTGGCGCCGAGCAGCGCGGCGGCCAGCGGGACGCCCGCGGGCAGGTCGGCGACGACGGTCCGGCCCGCGATATCGTCCAGACCGACGGCGGCACCCTCGGGTGCCGCAGCGCCCGGCACGGTGGCGTAGCGCAGGTCGCCGCGGGCCAGGGTCTGCCCGGCGGTGACATCGTGCGCGGTGACCACGACCCGGACCGATCCGGCCGGGGCCGGGCGCAGGCCGTCGAGCGCGCTGAGCACCGCCAGCCCGACGAGCGCGGCGGCCACCGGGAAGCGGAAGCGCCAGGCCCAGACCCGGACCTGGGCCCGCCAGCCGGTGCGGACGAGGGGCAGGGGAGCGGGACGTAGATCAGCCATACCGTCGAGGCTAGGCGGCCTCCGCGGCCTCCCGGGACCAGCCTGGTGGCACCCGTGCGCCCGGGTGGGCTGTGGACGGTTCGACCGTCCGGCCGTGGGTGCGGCCGAGGCAGAGCCACCGGCCGTCCGACGCGGCTCACCCGATCCGGTTCCGCCGACCGGGGGCTCCGAAGACGGCGGGAGGCCGACTATAGTGATGGGCCGCCAGGTCGCCGAACCGCCTGGTCGTGACCAGCCGCTATATGGAGATCGCCTGATGACAGCCTCGGATGCCGAGTCCAGGACCGCCCCGGTCGTGGTCGCACCTGGGTCCGGTGCGGCGGTCGGCCCGGCCCGGACGAAGACCGGCTCGGCGGCGGTCCGGTTCGCGGCCCAGGTGGACCGGCTGGAGCACGACCTGGCTGGGCACCCAGGTGCCTTCCGGCGGATCGCCGCGGCGGGCGGGACGGCGGCGCTGTCCCAGCAGCTCGGCGACCGGGAGCTGTCCCGCGAGCTGACCCTGGCGCTGTGGGACGTGCTCCTGGGCGACGACGCGCCGCAGGTCCTCATGGGCTTCTTCTGGGACCTGCCGATAGGCAAGCGGCGGGTATTCGTCGCGGCGCTCGACACCCACCTGCGGGACCGGTACCCGATGTTCGCGGGGCTGTCCGCAGGCTGGCCTGCCGGCAGCGCGATCGGCCCGTACGTCCGCCCCCCGGCCGAACGTGTCGCAGACTTCGACCTGGTCGACAAGGGGTACCTGGGGTACATGGACCTGGGCTGCACCCTGCGTGAGGTGGAGCTCTTCGTCTGGCTGGAGGCCCTGCGCGATATCCAGTGCTCCACCGCCCCTTGCGAGCTGGGCAGGCTGCTCGAAGGGCAGACCGTGGGGGGCTGTCCGGTCCAGATCCGCATCCCGGCGTTGTTCGAGCTGCTGGGTCGGGGCCGGTTCGACGAGGCGCTGACGCTGCTGGAGTCGTGCAACCCGCTGCCGGACGTGACCGGTCGGGTGTGCCCGCAGGAGGCCCAGTGCCAGGGCGTGTGCCTGCACCGGCAGCCGATGGCGATCGGGCAGGTGGAATGGTTCCTGCCCCAGTGGGCCAAGCTGGCCGACCCCGACCGGGAGGCGCGTCGGCTGGCGGGGCTGCCCGATCCGTGGTCGGTGGCGGCCCGGCCGCCGGTGGCGGTCGTCGGTTCGGGACCCGCCGGGCTGATCAACGCCTACCTGCTGGCCGCCGCCGGTTTTCCGGTCACGGTGTTCGAGGCCTTCCACGAGCTGGGCGGGGTGCTGCGCTACGGTATTCCGGAGTTCCGGCTGCCGAACTCGGCCGTCGACGATGTGGTCCGTAAGATCCGGCTGCTGGGTGGGCGGTTCGTGACCAGCTTCACGGTCGGGAAGACGGCCACGCTGGACGATCTGCGCGCCGCCGGGTTCTGGAAGGTGTTTGTCGGATCCGGGGCGGGCCTGCCGCAGTTCATGGGAATACCGGGCGAGCACCTGCTGAACGTGATGTCGGCCAACGAGTTCCTGACCCGGGTGAATCTCATGCAGGCCGCCCGGGCGGACCACGCGACCCCGCTGCCGGAGGTCAAGGGTAAGCAGGTGCTGGTTGTCGGGGGCGGGAACACGGCCATGGACGCCGCCCGCTCGGCCCGCCGACTGGGCGGACGGGTGACCATCGTGTACCGGCGGACCCAGACCGAGTGTCCCGCCCGGGACGAAGAGCTGGAGCACGCCGCGGAGGAAGGCGTGGTGCTGGCGGAGCTGCGCACGCCCACCCGGCTGCTGGGCGACGCGGAAGGCTTCGTGCGGGCCGCCCTGCTGGAGGAGATGGAGCTGGGTGAGCCGGACGCCTCCGGTCGGCGCCGCCCGGTGCCCACCGGCCGCACCGAGCAGGTCGACGCCGACCTGGTCATCGTCGCCCTGGGCAACGCTGCCAACCCGATCATCGCCGACTCCACGCCGGACCTGGCGGTGTCGGCCCAGGGGACCATCGAGCTGGCGGCCGGTTCGCAGGAGACCTCGCTGGCGGGCGTGTTCTCCGGTGGGGACGCGGTCCGGGGCGGTTCCACGGCCATCCTGGCGGCGGGGGACGGCCAGTCCGCGGCCCGCCAGATCGTGGCCCTGTACGACGGTGCGGACCAGGCACTGCCGACGGCGGACGAGGTTGCGACCTGGGTGGCCAGCGCCCGCGAGTTCACCGAGCAGGCGGCCTCCGAGGCGGTCATCGTGGCCCAGCGTCACCTGTCGGAGGGCATCGAGGAGTTCGTGGTGCGGGCCCCGGTCATCGCCCGGTCGGCCCAGGCCGGCCAGTTCGTCCGGGTCTACCCGGCCGACAAGGGTGAGCTGATCCCGTTGACCCTGGCCGACTGGGACACCGAGGCGGGCACCATCACCTTGGTGGTGCAGGACGTCGGTGCGTCCTCGGCCCAGATGAACACTATGGTCCCCGGTGACGTGCTGGCCGGGGTGGCTGGCCCGCTGGGCCGCCCGTCCGTCGTGCGCCCGTACTCCGCCGACCAGACGGTGGTCTTCGTCGCGGGCGGTCTGGGCCTGCCTCCGGCGTACCCGATCCTGCGCCAGCACCTGCGCCGGGGCAACCACGTCACCCTGATCAACGGTTTCCGCACCAAGGACCTGATGTTCTGGCACGCCGAGGGCGAGGGCGTGCCCGCCCTGCAGGCCGAGTTCGGCGACCGGCTCGAGGTGATCTACACCACCGACGACGGCAGCTACGGCACCAAGGGCTTCGTCACCACCCCTCTGGAGCAGATGCTCAAGGCCGAGCGGCCCATCGCCGAGGTCGTGACGATCGGCCCCTCGGTGATGATGCGCGCCGTCTCGGACCTGACCAAACCCTACGGCGTGGCTACCGTGGCCAGCCTCGACGCGATCATGGTCGACGCCACCGGTATGTGCGGCGCCTGCATGGTCCCGGTGCTCGAGGACGGCCAGCTGGTCCGCAAGCACGCCTGCATCGACGGCCCCGAGATCGACGCCCACACTGTCGACTGGGACAAGTTCCTCCCCCGGTTCGGCCTGTTCAAGAAGCAGGAGCAGGCCGCCCGCGACCGTTGAACGCCGCACAGGTGAGATAGTCATCCCGCCGGGGCGGACCGTGCCCGGCGAGGTGACCGTCGATCGACCAGGTGAGTCCGCTGCCCGACTAGTTGACCGGTGCATGGACGAGTGGGATCATGGGTGTATGAGTGACACTATGGTCGCAACGGTGGGACCGAAGGGGCGGCTGGTCCTCCCTGTCGCCCTGCGTCGGCGGCACGGCTGGGACGAAGGAGCCACGCTGCTGTTCATCGAGACCGAGGCTGGGACGCTGATCACGACCCGGGACCAGGCGCTGGCAGACCTGCGTCGGCAGCTGGCAGGTCCCAGCCTGGCCGAGGAGCTGGTCACGCAACGGCGGACCGAGGCAGACCAGGACCTGGCATGACGGTCTGCGACGCCTCGGCGCTGCTGGCCTTCCTCCAGGGTGAGCCCGGGGCGCAGGTCGTCGAGCAGGCGCTCGTCGACGGTGCGGTGTGCTCAGCCGCGAACTGGTCGGAGGTTGCCCAGAAGGTCGTCGGCCGAGGCGGTTCGTGGCCCGCAGCCAAAGCGATCCTCACCAGTTTCGATCTCGCGGTCGAGCCGGTGACGGCGGCAGACGCTGAACGTGCCGCCGACCTGTGGCAATCGTGGCCGCACCTGTCGCTGGGGGACCGGCTGTGCCTCGCCCTGGCGTACCGTCTGGACGTCGTCGCCCTCACCGCCGACCAAGCCTGGGCAGCAACGAGTGCCAAGGTTCAGCTGATCCGCGGGCAAGACATGTCTTGATGGAGGTGCGGTACAAGGAAGCCGACCGCAGACCTGGCGCCAGTTCAGCCTCCCTGCCTACCAACGGTCGGGGTGTGAGCTCCGGAACGGTCGCCGACCTAGTCGTCTAGTTCTCCCGCTTCGTGGGCGCTCGTGGCCGGGCGCACCTTGCGAGCCTCAGCCAGAAGACGGTCTCCCAGCGCGGCGGCTGCGGCACGTTCCTGCGTGGTCAGTGCGCCCGCTCCGGCCTCCCACTCAGCGACACCACGCCTGCCCTCGCGCAGCAGCCTTGCCTGCTCGGCGACGTCCTGGTCAGGGGACGCTGATGGCTTCGTTGCACCCACACACCCAGTATGCCGACAGGCGTCGTGATCTGCGCGTGGCAAAGCAGGTCATTCCGTCGGTGCGGACCGGCCTCGGCGCCCGGCGACGATCCAGGCGGTCTCGACCAGGACGACGCCGACGGCGGCGCAGGCCAGGGCGGTCAGGGTGTGGCTGGTGTTGGTCGGGTCGAGCAGGAAGAGCTGGCGGGTCAGGGGAGTGAGGAACATCAGGGCGGAGCCGCAGGTCATCACGGCGACCAGGGCGACCTTCCAGGGGGCGTAGGGGCGGGCGACGATACCGAGGACCCACATGGCGATCACGGTCAGGGTGATCAGGGCGGAGGTGCTGGCCTGGAGACCAGCAGCCTCGTCTGCGCCGGGGTCGGAACCGTTGCGGGCCAGCAGGTACGACGTCAGGCAGGCCACGGCGATGACGGCCCCGGCCGGGACGGCGGTGCGGAACACCCGGGAGACGAAACCCGGCCGGGCGCGTTCGTTGTTCGGCGCCAGGGACAGCACGAAAGCGGGCAGGCCGATGGTGAACCAGCCGGTGATGGTGATGTGGCGGGGGTAGAACGGGTAGGGCAACGCCTCGAAACCGATCAGCCCGGGGATACCGACCAGCAGCGCCAGCAGCACCGAGTAGACGGTCTTGGTCAGGAACAGCGTGGAGACCCGTTCGATATTGCCGATGACGCGCCGGCCCTCGGCCACGACGTGGGGCAGGGTCGCGAACTTGTTGTCCAGCAGGACGATCTGCGCCACGGAGCGGGTGGCCGGGCTGCCCGCGCCCATCGCCACACCGATATCGGCGTCCTTGAGGGCCAGGACGTCGTTCACCCCGTCGCCGGTCATGGCCACGGTGTGCCCGGAGGACTGCAGGGCGCCGACCATGGCCCGTTTCTGCTCCGGGGTGACACGGCCGAAGACGGCGGTGGAGTCCAGGGTGCGGGCCAGCGCCGCCGGGTCGTCCGACAGGGTCCGGGCGTCCACGGGGGCCTGCGCGCCGGTCAGTCCCAGCCCGGCCGCGACCGCGCCGACCGAGGCGGCGTTGTCGCCCGAGATCACCTTGACCGCGACCGACTGGTCGGCGAAGTAGTCGAGCGTGTCCTTGGCGTCCGGGCGTACCTTCTGGTCGAGCACGACCAGGGCGACCGGCGTCACCGGGCCGGGGGCCTGCGGCGAGTCGACCGGCTGGCTGGCCCGACCCAGCAGCAGGACCCGCAACCCCTGCGCCGCCAGCTGCTCCGCCTCGGCCTGCGCGGCCGAGGCGGCGTCGGACCCAGTGCTGTCGGACCCAGTGCTGTCGGACCCAGTGCTGTTGGACCCAGTGCCGTCGAGCAGGACGTCCGGGGCGCCGAGCACCCAGTCGCCGTGCGCGCCGAAGCTGGCACCGCTCCACTTGCGGGCCGAGGAGAACGGGGCCACCGCCTCGACCGGCCAGCCGGGGTCACCGGTCTCGGCTGCTGGTGCATCACTTTCAGACCGATCCGCTGCTGCGAGCTGGACCGGTGTGGAAGTGCCGAGCTGGGACGCCTCGTCCGGGTCGGGACAGGGCAGATACGTCTCGTCCGCGGCGGGACGGGGCAGGTAGGCCTCGGCGATGGCCTGGAGGCTGGCGTTAGGGCGCGGGTCGGCGGCGGCGAGCGCGGCCAGCGCCTGGTGCACCTGCGGGTCGTCGCCCAGCTGACGGACTTCTGCCAGCCGCATGGCGTTCTCGGTCAGGGTGCCGGTCTTGTCGGCGCACACCACGTCGACCCGGGCCAGGCCCTCGATGGCGGGCAGCTCGTTGACCAGGCACTGGCGCTGGCCCAGCCGGATCACCCCGACGGCGAAGGCGATGGAAGTCATCAGGACCAGGCCCTCGGGCACCATCGGCACCAGGGCGGCGACCATCCCGCGCAGCGCCTCGTTCAACGGTTGGCTGACGGACAGCTGGTTGTAGACCGACAGCGCCCCGGCCGGGATCAGCAGCCAGGTGATGACCCGCAGGATCTGGTTGATGCCGTTGCGCAGGTCAGACTTGACCAGCGTGAAGCGGCTGGCCTCCTCCGCCAGCCGGGTGGCGTAGGCCTCCTTGCCCACCTTGGTCGCCCGGTAGGCGCCGTTCCCCGCGGCGACGAAACTGCCGGACATCACCGGGTCGCCGGGCTGCTTGACCACCGGGTCGGACTCGCCGGTGAGCAGCGACTCGTCCACCTCCAGCGCGCTGGCCTCGACGACCTCCCCGTCGACCACGACCTGGTCGCCCGCGCTCATCTCGATGATGTCGTCCGCGACCACCTCGTTCGGGGCCAGCTCCAGGCTGTGCCCGTCGCGCCGCACCCGGGGCCGGGCCTGCCCGACGATGGTCAGCCGGTCCAGGGTGCGCTTGGCCCGCAGCTCCTGGACCATCCCGACGACGGAGTTCGCGACGATCATCCCGCCGAACAGCCCGTCCAGGAACGACCCGGTCGACATCACGATGACGAACAGCACCGCGAGGATCGCGTTGATCCGGGTGAAGACATTGGCCCGGACGATCTCCCACGTGCCGCGGCTGGCCCGCACAGGCACGTCGTTGGTCTGCCCGGCGGCGACCCGTTCGGCGACCTCGGTCGCGGTCAGCCCAGGCAGTGCGGTGGGAGCGAGGTCAGCCATGGACGCGACCCTAGCCGACGTGACGGCGAGGTCGGTTCACCAGGATCTTCACCTGCCCGCACGACGCACCTCGCCTGATGTGCCGGGAGGATGAGCCGAGCGGCCCGACCATGATGCTGTGAGGCGATCTTGCCGTCCGCCAGGACCGCGCCCGGTTTTCTTCCACGGACGCAGCAGCGCATCCCAGTCCTGTCCCGTTTGTGGGCCCCAGACGGCGTGTCTCTTCCACCAGGGAACCTCCCTCGATCTCGTCGTACACCGTAGTAGAGACGTCCTGGCCTGATCCCGGAAGCACTCTTGCAAGCATGTCTCAATATACGGACGCCGGCGCTGCCGTTGTGTCCCAACACTCGGACGGCATAGGTAGACCCTTGACCCCCCTCTCACGTCTGACATATGGTGCGTAATGCCGAGCATCTGACTCAGTCGCGGAGGGCTCTTCTGGCTTCCATGCGCGACACGTCTCGCACCGGAGGGGTAGGGCTCATGCCAAAACGGGCGCACTCACGGCCTGCTGCGTCTGTCGAGTCGGCACCGATGCGTGGTGGTAGGCAGTCGGGCCAGGGCAGCGTCGAGTACGTCGGCATGGTCGGGGGGGTCGGGGTGCTGCTCGTCGCCTTGATCGCGGTGTTCCTGTTGATCGGCGATAACCTGACTTGCAAGTTCTCGCAGGCCGTCGCGTCTATCGCCGGAGGGTCGGCCGACTGCTCCAGTGACGCGTCGAACGCCCATGAAACCGAGAACGGCGAGGCCGATGTTGCTGTCCAAGGACCCGTCATGCGGCCAGTTCCCTCGCCGTCACCGCAGCAACCACCTTGGCCACCGGCCCCCGGCGTGTCTTATGGCCTCGATCCCGACTCCTACCTGGTCGAGACCATGCAGTCGACCCCACGTGGTCGGCAGACGATGCGGTGGCTCATCGACAACTACGTGTATGTCGACGTCAACAACAACAAGCGTGGCGCCTACTGGAATGGCCGTCAGATCGTGCTGGGCCAAGGCTACGAACACAATGCGGGGACGCTGATCCACGAAGCCAACCATGCCAGATACGCCAAAGAGGGTCGTAAAGGTAACCCCAGAAAACTCAGTCGTGACGACTATATCCACGCCAGGATCGCCGAGGAGGCGGACGGCGTCGTCCAGGCTATACGGGCGACGAAAGAGTTTCGTGCCGCTGGTTACGATACGCCGGAACGACCCGGTGAGCCAGAATACGACGACGCCTACCAGAATGCGAGGGCAAACGGTGCGAGTAATACTGAGGCTGAACAGGCTGGATACGATGCTGTTGAGCAGAAATTTTACGGAGAAGGCTCTGAAGCGTTCGTCACATCCACGAGAGGGACCACCTACCCTGAGCATTATGGTAAAGAATGGGACGCGCACCATCCATGTCTCTTTGGTCTGTGCTTCTGATGATTCGGTACTATGGCCCATGCTGGTAACTGACTGATCCAGCCGTTGCAGAAAGGATGTGAAGGAGCGATGGGACGAGTGGCATATCTGCTGGTCGGAGCACTGCTGGTGCTGACGCTGGGCGGGTGCGGTGCAGATGAACCGTCCGGTACGACCACGGGGACTACCCCGGACGTGCGAGAGCGGCTGGCGGCGGGGCTCGCTGCGGTCGGTGCCGACGCCGAACTGGTCGAGATGAAGTCAACGTCGCTGACGCCGGTTGGCGCGGCCTGGCTGTCCGGGTGGCAGGTGATCGACGTCGAGGCTCACTGGGAGAACGATCCCGTCCGTTTCTACGCTGCGCTCAGCGACGACGGCACGGCTGTGGTGCTGTCCGGAAGCCCAGATGCGTTTGCAGAGATGGCTCGCAATGCCCAGGTCGTGATAGACGATACCGCCACCGCGGTCGAGGTCGGGAGTCTCTACCTCGACGTGACCCGCGACTTCTACAGGTACTCCTACCGCATCGACACGATGTCCGACATCAAGTGGCCAAAACTCACCTCGACCGAGACGCAACGAGTAGCCGAACTCGATGCGCAGTACGGCGAGATCGTCCAGCCACCCACGGCAGAGCCGTCAGACACCGGGTGGAGCGTGCTCGCATGGATGATCCACGACCGCACCCTTGTCCGCCACGATCTGAATATCACCGCCGATGGATACGTCCAAGACAGTCAGGAAGTGGTCGCGACCAACCTACCGTTGCCCCAGTCTCCCTGACGGTTTTCGTCAAAACTTGGCATCGGGACGCCGCATGCCGCATGAAGTGAAAGGTATTAGTTAGGGTGTGAGAGTTCCCCGTCATCGGAAGACCCCGACGTCGAGCATGGCCCGCCTCGAACACGACGGTACACCCGGCGTCCAGGTTTGTGGTGCCGCTGACCAGCAAGATCCCAGTCCGGTACCCGCGACGCGTGGAGTTCCGTGTGTCGTTGTGAAGGCTGGTCAGATCTGATTACGGTCCTGTATGCCAGAGGACACGCCGACCAGCGCATCTGCCTCAGCGTCACATCCACGATCACATCCACGACTCACCCTGTGTACAGGCGCACCCCGGTGGGGGTCGCGGCGACCGCCTTCAGGCGGACCCGCCAGCGGTCCGGACCTCAGGTCGTGACGCCGTCGGTCACGACGCGGTGGTGGCGGGCTGCTTGGCCGGTGCGGCGGACGGCTCGGACGGGGCGGGTGATTTAGCCGCGGTTCCTTCTCCGGCTGTCTTCTCGGACCCGGTCGACTCCGACGACCCGGCCGCGTCCGGCTTGGCGGACGACGGGGTGGCCGAGGACGATCCCCGTGCGTCGGTGCGGTAGAAGCCCGATCCCTTGAACACGACGCCGACCGGTGAGAACACCTTGCGCAACCGGCCCTCGCACTGGGGGCAGACGGTCAGAGCGTCGTCGTGAAAGCCCTGGTGGACGTCGAAAGCGTGCTGGCACACGGTGCAGCGGTACGCGTAGGTCGGCACGGTTGGCTCCTGGTGGTGAAGGCCTGGTCTGGACGGACTCCTGGCGCTGGAGAGGTGTCCGGTTAGTAGCACTCGGGGGTACCGAGTGCTAACGATACTCCTGGGCGGCGTCTTCCTCGGGTCGTCCCGACGGGTTACGCCCGAGTGGTGGACAGCTGGTCGGGAACCTGCCGATCGGACCCTGAGGCGTCCACGATGCCTTAGTCTGCCCAACGTGACCCGCCGTCGCCGTCTTGTCCGCCGTGTGCTGATCGGCGTGGCCGCCGTGGTCCTCCTCACCCTGGTGGGTACCGTCGCCGGGGGCGTCATGGCGGTGCGCCGACCGTTGCCCACCCATTCGGGCCAGGTGCGGCTGTCGGGCCTGGACGACGAGGTCACGGTGCTGCGCGACGCCCGGGGCGTGCCCACCATCACCGCCGTCTCGGCCCACGACCTGTTCCTGGCCCAGGGCTACACCGACGCCCAGGACCGGTTCTTCCTCATGGACTACCGCCGCCACGTGGCGTCCGGCACGCTCAGCGCGCTGGTCGGCGACCAGGACGGCGCTCTCGACGCGGACAAGGTTGTCCGCACCCTGGGCTGGCGGCAGGTGGCCGAGCAGGAGTGGGAGCTGCTCGACGGCACCACCCAGGACTATCTGACGGCCTACGCCAAAGGGGTGAACGCCTACCTGACAGGCCGGTCTCCGGGCGAGATCGCCGTGGAGTACACCCTGCTGGGGCTGCACCTGGACGTGCGCGCCCCGGCGCGCTGGACCCCGGTGGACTCCCTGGTCTGGCTCAAGGCGATGGCCTGGGACCTGCGGGCCGACGACGACACCGAGCTGGCCCGGGTGCACGCCCTGCAGACGCTCAAGGACCCGGAGCGGGTCGCCGAGCTGTTCCCCGCCTACCCGGCCGACACCAACGCTCCGATCCTCCCTGACGCCGTGGCCGACCGCGAGGCCCAGACCGCGACCTGGTCGGCGCCGGAGACCACCGTCGTGGCCCTGGGCGCGGCCGGCGACGCGCTCGACGCGGTGCCGCACCTGCTCGGCGCCGGTGGGTCGAACTCCTGGGCGGTCTCCGGCCAGCACACCGCGTCCGGCCGCCCGCTGCTGGCTACCGACCTGCACCTGGCGGTCACGCAGCCGGGCGTCTGGTCGCAGGTCGGGCTGCGCTGCGCCCAGGTCTCCTCGGACTGCCCGTTCGACGTGTCCGGGTTCTCCACCGCCGGGTTCCCCGGGGTGATGATCGGGCACAACGGCAACCTGGCCTGGACGGTGAGCGGTATGGGTGCCGATGTCACCGACCTGTTCGTCGAACGTGTGGTCGGTGACGAGGCGCTGGTGGACGGTGCCCGCTGGCCGTTGACCGTGCGCTCCGAGACGATCGAGGTCGCCGGTGGCGCCCCGGTGACGATCACGGTGCGGTCCACCGGCCACGGTCCGGTCGTCTCCGACGTGCTCGACACCGAGGCCGTCGGCCAGGCCGGCTACCGGGTCGCGCTGGGCTGGGCCGGGCTGACCCCCGGGACCACGGCGCACGGCGTCTTCGCCCTGAGCACGGCGTCCGACGCCGACGGGGTCCGGGCGGCGGCCGCGTCGCTCCAGTCGCCCGCGCTGAACGTGGTCTTCGCCACCACCGACGGGCACATCGGCTACCAGGCGGCCGGGCGGGTCCCGGTCCGCGGGTCCGACCCGCCGCCGGACGGCACCGATCCGTCGCCGGACGGTACCGACCCGCCGCCGGACCCGCCGCTGGACGGTACCTGGCCGCGGCTGGGCTGGAACTCGTCCTATGACTGGCAGGGCTGGGTGGACCCAGCCGACCTGCCCAGCCTCCTGGACCCGGACGAGGGGTTCGTCGTCGCGGCGGACCAGCAGGTCGGGGCCGGTTCCCACCTGCCCGGCGACTGGGACTACGGCTACCGGGCGCAGCGGATCCGCGACCTGCTCGCGCAGGCGGTCGCGGACGGCCCGGTGGACGGGGCCGTTATGCAGCGCATCGCCCTGGACAAGCACTCGCCCGCCGCCGAGGTACTGGCGCCCGCGCTGCTCCAGGTGGTCCTCAACAAGGACAACACCCCCAACCACAGCTGGGCCGACGACGGCCAGAAGCGGCTGCGCACCTGGGACCGCCAGATGGACGCCGACTCGCCCGCCGCGATGTACTTCGCCGCGGTCTGGAAGATCGTCCTGGCGCAGACCTTCTCCGACGAGCTCTCGTCCGCCGACCTCACCGGCGACTCCCGCTCCGTCGCGCTGGTCGCCCAGATCATCGACCAGCCGCTTTCGCCGTGGTGGGACGACATCACCACCCAGGGCGTCGAGAACAGCGACGTCGTGCTGTCCCAGGCCCTGGTCAGGGCCCGCGTCGAGCTGACCGCCGAGCTGGGCAGCAACCCGAGCACCTGGCGGTGGGGCACGCCGCACCGGGTCGAGCCTGTGCACCCCGTGCTCGGCGACGCCTCCTGGCCGGTCCGGCGGCTGGTCAACGCCGACTCCAAGGCCGTCGGCGGCGGTTCGGTATCGCTCGACGCGACGACCTGGCAGCCGGTGGGCGCTGACGAGCGGGCCTCGACGCAGAGCTGCTACGCCGTCGTCACCGCCCCGTCCATGCGCATGGTGGTGGACCTCGCCGACCTGGACTCCTCGACCTGGGTGAACCTCGCAGGCACGTCCGGCCACCCGGCCAGCTCGCACTACACCGACCAGCTCGGTGCCTGGGCGGACGGGAAGTACTTCCCGTGGCCCTACAGCGCGGCGGCGGTCCGGGCCGACGCCAAGGCCACGCTGCGTCTGGTCCCGTAGCCTGTCAGTCGACGGTGCGCTGCCAGCGCTGGGGGGTGGCCACGGCCCGCACCCGGGCGTCGTGCCGCTCCTCGGGCAGCGGCCTGACCTCCGCGTCGTACAGCTCGGGCTCGAAGACGATCCCTACGCTCAGCTGGTCGGGCCGCAGCCGGGGCAGCACCCGGTCGTACCAGCCTGCGCCCTGACCGATCCGACGGCCTTGCGTGTCGATGGCCAGCGCCGGGACCAGCACCACGTCGGCCTCGGCGACCGTCTCGGCGTCCAGCGCCGGACCGGGCGGCTCCGGCGGACGGCCAGGCGCGCGGACGACCAGATCGTGGTGCGGTTCGTAGACCGCCCACTGCCGGGCCAGCCGTTCGCCGAGCACCGGCAGCAGCACCCGCACCCCGTCGTCGCACAGCGTGGTGAGCAGCTCGCCGGTCGGCGGCTCGCCGTACCGGGACGCGTAGGCCGCCACCGTCCGGGCGTCGAGGACCTGGCAGATCAGCCGCACCACATGGGCCAGGCCGGTGCCTGCCTGGTCCAGACGTCGCAGCGAGCGGTTGCGTCGCCCGGCGCGGATCGCGACCCGGAAGCGGTCCTTGTGGTCGCCGGGCTCGTCGGTCTCGTGCGCGAGCGGGTACGGCTGGGCGTAGGGCACAGACATAGTCTTACGTGACTGCGCCCCGGAAAGGTAGGGGGCAGAATGCCCGTGTGAGATCCGTCCAGGAGCATCTGGCCGCGGTGCTGGCACTGGTTGGCCCGGTCGAACCGCTCGACGTGGTGCTGCACGACGCCGCCGGGTGCGTGCTGGCCGCCGACGTCGTCGCCACCGCTGACGTGCCGCTCGCGGCCGTGGCCGACTGCGACGGCTATGCCCTGATCGTCGGCCCGTCCGGGTCGGAGGACGGCGGCCGGGGGCGGCACGCCGCCGCCCTCGGGACCACCACCCTGCCCGTGGTGGCCGATCTGCGGCCCGGTCCGGACCGGCCGCAGCGGCTGGTCCCCGGCCAGGCCGTCCGGGTCGGGCAGGGCACCCCGCTGCCGCCCGGTGCCGATGCCGTGGTGCCCGTCGAGGCGACCGACCGGGGCACTGTCAGCGTCACCGTCCCGCACAGTCTCGTCCCGGGTCAGCACGTGCGTGCCCCCGGTCACGACGTGCGCGGCGGTGCGGTGGTGCTGGCCGCCGGGACCCGGCTGGGTGCCCGGCAGCTCGGCCTGGCCGCCGCGGTGGGCCGGTCCCGGCTGGTCGTGCACCCGTCGCCGCGGGTGGTGCTGCTGGCCGTCGGCGACGAGCTGGTCGAGCCGGGCGCCCGGGCCCAGACCGGTCCCGGGCAGGTGTACGAGTCGAACCGCTTCGCCCTGGAGGCGGCGGTGCGCGACGCCGGTGCCACCCCGGTCGTGGTGCCCATCGTCGGCGACGACCGGGCGGCGCTGCGCGAGACCGTCGAGGACCAGCTGGTCCGGGCCGATGTCGTCGTGATCACCGGCGGGCTGTCAGAGCTGGCGCACGACACGGTCAAGGACGTGCTGCCGCTGGTCGGCGACGTGCGGGTCGACCGGGTGGCGCTGACCCCGGGCGGACGGTTCGGCCTGGGCACGCTGCACGGGACCAGCCGGGACGTGCCGGTGCTCGCCCTGCCTGGCGAGCCCGTGGCCGCGACGGTCGCGTTCGAGGTGTTCGTCCGTCCCGCGCTGCGCACCATGGCCGGCCGGGCGACGATCCACCGGCCGTCGGTCCCGGCCCGCGTCTCGTCGGGCTGGCGCTCGCCGGACGGGCTGCGCCAGTTCGTGCCCGCGACCGTCGTCGGCGCCCCGGGGACCGGCTACGCTGCGACGGTGCTCGCCGACCCGTCGTCGCCCGCCCTGTGGGACGTGGCGCGCGCTGACGCGTTCGTCGTGGTCCCCGAGGCCGAGCAGAGAGTCGAGGCGGGCCGGGTGCTGCAGTGCCTGGTGCTCGACGGATGAACGCGGTCGTGCGCTGGCCGGTCCGTCTGGCCGACGGGGACGTGGGGCTGCGGCCGCTGCGTCGTCGCGACCAGGCGGCGTGGCTGGCGCTGCGGGCCGAGAACGCGGCCTGGCTGGAACCCTGGGACGCCACCAGCCCGCTGGCGTCCGGACCCCCACCGACGTTCTGGCAGTACGTCCGGTCGCTGAACGCCCAGGCCCGGTCGGGCCAGTCGCTGCCCTTCGCCGTGACCTGCTCCGGCGAGCTGGTCGGCCAGCTGACGGTCTCGTCGATCACCTACGGGTCGTTGTGCTCGGCCTCCATCGGCTACTGGGTGTCCCAGCACGTCGCCGGGCGGGGGATCATCCCCACCGGCGTGGCCCTGGCCACCGACTACTGCTTCGCCCGCCTGGGCCTGCACCGCATCGAGATCAACATCCGCCCGGAGAACGAGCCGTCGCTGCGCGTCGTGGCCAAGCTCGGCCTGCGCGACGAGGGCGTCCGCGAACGCTACCTGCACATCCAGGGCCACTGGGCCGACCACCGCACCTTCGCCCTGACCACCGAGGAGGTCCCCCAGGGGCTGCTGGCCCGCTGGCACGCCACCCAGGCGGCGGGACGCCCCGGGTCGTGAGCCCCCCCGGCCAGCGGTGCTGACGCCAACAGGCGCGGGCGTGACAGGGCGGTGGGCCCGCTCCGTGACGATCCCAGTTCGTGGGTTTGACGCCGATCCACCGGTTCAAACCAGTGGATCGGCGGCGAACCCACGAACTGGTGTCGATTTATCGGTTTGCGATGGGAGCGGGTGTGGATCTCGGATCTTGACCTCGAGTGGCCAGGACGGGAAGGGGGCAGCAGGGACGGGCAAGGCGACACGCCGACGGGGTGCTCGGTTCGGGGACCCAGGGCGCCTACCGTCGTGAGGTGCAAGGTCTCGCAGGTCCCGTGGCGCTCGCGCTGGTGGGTCTGTGGGTGGTGTTCCTGGTCCCGCAGGTGCTGCGGCAACGCCAGCAGCTGCTCGACTCGTGCGCCGACGACCGGTACTCCCGGTGGTTGCGCGTGGTCGCGGTAACGTCGCGGCGTTCCGCCCGTCGGCCCAGCCGGTCGGTGCGGACACGGCCGAGCGGCTGCCGAGGGTCCGGGTCCGCCGCCGGGCTGCTGACGCCCGGGCGCGGTCAGCGACTCGCCGTCCCGTCCGTCCGAGCCAAAGGAGAGGTCGTGGACCGACCCCATGCCGCGGCGGAGCGTCGCAGTGCCGACGCCGCTCGCCAGGTCGCCCGGATCCGAGCCGGATTCGCCGCCGCCCAGTCGCGCCGTGCCGCTGCCGCCCGTCGTCGTGGCCTGCTGGCTGCCCTCCTGCTGGTCGCCACCTCGACCGGGTGGGCCGTCGTCGGGTTCACCGCCGTCCCGTGGTACGCCGGGGCTGTACCCACCGCGCTGCTGGTCGCCACGCTCGTCGCCGGGCGGGTCGCGGTCGTCTCCGGCACGCACAACGACGCACGCTGGCGCCAGCTGATCGACGAGGCCGAACGCGAAGCCGTGAAGGCCCGCACCGGGTCGGTGCGGACCGTCGTCCCGCGCAGCTCGGGCACCCGCCGGGCCGCCGCGCCCCGCAGCACCGAGGTCCGCCGACCGGCCCCCCGTGCCGCCACCGGTTCGACCCGGCCCCGGGTTGAACTGGCCACCACCGCCCTGTCCAGCGGTCCGGTCGGCCGGGCCGTCCGCCCGTCCGAGCACGTCACCGACGTGTTCGACGTGATCGTCGCCGACCGGGGCGAGACCGCCACCTCCGTGCGGCACGCCTCCGGTCCGACCCCGGTTACCCGCCCCCCGACCCCGTCCGGCCCGGTGCGGCCCACCCGACCGAGACGAGCGGCGGACGAGAGTGCCCGCCCGTCCGAGCCGGTCGAGCGCGCCGACTGGGAACCCGTCGACGTGCCGCCCCCCGCGTACACGCTCAAACCCGCCGTACCGCGCCCCGACCCGGCCCCGCTCAGCGACCAGACCCCCGTCAGCCAGACCCCCGCCGAACCTGCCCCTGAGCCCGGCCCCAGCACCTCCGGCAGCATCGACCTCAACGCCGTCCTGGAACGTCGTCGCGCCTCGGGGCTGTAGAGCCAGGGTTCGGCGTGACCCGACTCGCGCTCAGGTGCTACCCTGACGGGGTTCTAGGGGCTGTGGCGCAGCTGGTAGCGCGATTCGTTCGCAACGAATAGGTCGCCGGTTCGAGTCCGGTCAGCTCCACGAGAGGTTCGAACCAGAGAGGCAAGCACGCCCCAGAGTGATCTGGGGTGTGGAGCCTTTCTCGTCGTGATTTGTGCGCTCCGGCTATTACGATCACGCCGCGACAGGGCGGTGTACCGATTACTCGCGTTTGGGCGCGGCGATCTGTGGGCGATGGGACTGCTCGATTTTTCGATCACCGTGGCGGTACCAGTATTCAGCGCATTCGCAACCGTCGTCATGTGGGCCGAGTTCCGAGGCGTCTCCACGAAGATGCTCGGGGTGTTTGACTTCGCGCTGCTGGCAATAGCGACCGCTACAGTCGCTCTGAGTTACGCAACACTGTTCGCAGTCGGACGCAACAGGCACCAGTTTGCGCCAGGGGCGTGACCTGCGAGACTTGGAGTAATCGGTGGACGAACCTGATAATTGCGTGTCCCCGCTGGTAGGGTGGCAGCCTTCGCCGACCACGGCGGGCACGCAGCCGATCTCCGGCTCTGGGCGACCTCCGTTAGTGTCGTCTGGTCAGGCGACGCTGGCGGAAGGACGCTGATGGGTCACCAGCACGTGGGGTTCGGCCAGTGGGCCGAGAGGTACGACGACGGGGTCCAGGGGCGGGTCGCGCGGTGGTTCTACCGGGCGGTGCTGACCACCGACGTCCCGGCCGGGTGCCGGGTGCTGGACGTCGGGTGCGGGACGGGGCGGCTGCTGAGCCTGCTGGCCGAGCGGGGTGCGGTCGGCTCAGGGGTGGAGATCGCCCCTGAGATGGTCGCCGTGGCGCGGCGGGCCAACCCGCAGATGGACATCCGCCAGGGCACAGCCGAGGACCTGCCGTTCGCCGACGCCACGTCCGACCTGGTCGTGACCTGCCTGGCCTACCACCACCTGGACGCGCCCGAGCGGTTCCTGGCGGAGGCGGCCCGCGTCCTGGTACCGCAAGGTCGGCTCGTCGTGGCCGAACCGCGGCTGGGTCTGCTGCGCCGACCGTTGAACGCCCTGTTCCGCGCGCACGACCACGTCGAACGGTTCGGCTCGCTGGCCGAGATCCGCGGCGACCTGGAGCGGAGCGGTTTCACCCTGGTGCGCACCCGGGCGAGAGGGGTGACGGGCCTGGTGGAGGTCAGGCGCCCTTGATGACGGTTTTCGCGTCGGCGACTCCCCGCCCCTCAGCGCGGGGAGCACCGGGCCGGACACCGACCGGGTAGAGATCCGGACGGGTCACCAGGGGTTCGTGCCCGGGCCACCGAGGGACGAAGCAATAAGTTCGTCCCTCGTACGAAACTTCGTCCCTCAGCGCACTCACCTGGGCGGCAGTCGGCCGAGGTGGGATCCCTACTGTCCCGCCAGGCGGTACCGGCCCGCCGTGACGACGACCTGACCTGCGGCGACGGCCTGGTCGAGCACCGGGTCGAGGGCGGTGGTGAACGCCCCGGCCGGGCGGAAGCCCAGGAGACGGGCGCACTCGGCGGCCAGCTCGCGGCGGTCGGCGGAGCAGGCGGCGCGCAGCGCGTCGCGCACAGCGGTCGCGAGCTCGGCCGGGTGGATCTCGGCGGGGGTGCGGTCGCCCTTGGCGGTGCGGCGGGCGGGCAGCGGGGCGGTGCGGTCCGCTTCGGACGGCCAGACGAAACCGTGCTCGTCGGTGCCGAACACGGCGCGCAGGAACGCTTCGAGGTCGGCCTGCTTGCGGGCGCCCAGGCGGGAGTAGCCGAAGCGGTGGGCGACGTGCCGGACCAGCCGGGCCAGCAGCATCGGGCCTTCGACAGCCAGGGCCTCGGCCGCGACCAGGGTGATCGTCCGCCGAGACCGGGCCGATGCGAGGTTGTTCAGCCCGCTCTGCGGGCCAGCGACCGGCTCGGGTGCCGGGGTGAACCGGGCCTCAGACGTCGGACCCTCGTCGGGGACGAACGTGCCCCAGGCTGGATCGGCCGGGGTCGTCAGGCTGCTGGTCACCGAAGGGCGGTCGTCGGTGGGGCCGACGGCAGGGAGGTCGGTCGGCTCGTGGACCGCGTCGACGGGTCGGTCCGAGGACTGGGCTGCCTCGCCCCAGGCCGGAGCCTGGTCATTCCCCAGCGCTCCTCCGTGCGCTGGCTGGGCCTCTCGCGCCGCGGGCCCACCGTCGACCGCCTCGGGAGGACGAACAGGCTCGACCTCCTCGGGTCGGGTGCGGACCGCGTCAGCGGCGACGAGATCGGCCAGGCTCGGAGCCGCCCGCACCGCGGCGCCGACGCGCGCCACGACACCAGGCGGGTCGCGCAGCCAGTCCGGTAGCCAGACCCGGGTTACCGCGGGCCAGCGCATCAACGACGGGAGCAGGCCAGGTGCCCCGTCACGGTCGGCGACGGTAGGGCGTGACGCCCAGCCGGGGCCGTCGACCAGCACCGCCAGACGCCAGTCAGGGTCGCCGGGCAGGCGCACCGCCAGGTCGACCCGGAACGACGAACGGCCCACGTCCAGTGCGCACTCCAGGCCCGCGGCGCGCAGCGCGTCGGCCAGGGCTTCGGTGAACCGGCCCCGGTTCGGCGACCGGCTCGCATCGGCAGCACCGTCGATCGGTTCGGCCGGGCGAGCAGGTCCGTCGGGTTCTGCTCGCGAGAGGTGGGCTTCCAGGCGAGAGATGGGCTCCCGAGCCCATCTCTCGCCTGGAAGCCCACCTCCCGAACACGGTCCGTCTCTGTCCGGGGACTGGGCGACGGCGAACTCCAGGTAGGCGCGCAGGTCGGCCAGGCCCTGGGAGCCGGTGCGGCGCAGGTCGATGTGCGTGGGGTCGAAGGAGGAGAACAGCAGCACCTGCCGCCGGGCCCGGGTGATCGCGACGTTGAGGCGGCGTTCCCCGCCCTCGACGACCAGCGGGCCGAAGTTCAGCGGCAGCCGACCGGTCTGCGGGTCCACCGAGAAGGCCAGGGAGAACATGATGGTGTCGCGTTCGTCGCCCTGGACGTTCTCCAGGTTCTTCACGAACAGCCGCTCGCCCTCGCCCCGGGCCAGCGCCTGCTGGATGCCCAGGTCGGGGGATTCCTCGACCAGGTTGAGGATCAGATCGCGCTGGGCGATGTTGAAGCAGACCACGCCGATGGAGTCGCCCGCGGTGGCCGGGTGGCGCAGCCGGGCGGCGATCTCGTCGACGATGGCCTGTGCCTCGACCGGGTTGGTGCGGGACCGGCCCCGGCCGAACACCCCGTCCACCCGGCGCCAGCCGATACCGGTGCCGGGCAGGTCGCCGGGCGAGGGCAGGGTGACCAGGCGACCGTCGTAGTAGTGCTGGTTGGAGAACGCGACCAGCGTCTCGTTGCGGCTGCGGTAGTGCCAGGACAGCCAGGTGCGCGGCAGCCCGGCCGCGACCGCCTCGTCCAGGATCGACTCGACGTCGGAGTCCTGGTCCACCGTCTCGGCGGAGACCGTCGAGGTCGTCTCCATGAAGCGGGTCGGCGGCATCTGCTTGGAGTCGCCGACCACGACGACGGACCGGCCCCGGCCCATCGCCCCGATGGCCTCGGCGACGGGGATCTGCGAGGCCTCGTCGAAGATCACCATGTCGAACCGGAAGTCCGGGTCGCAGAAGTGCGCTACCGCGCCGGGGCTCATCAGGAACGCCGGGACGACGGCGTGCAGCGCCCCCGGGTAGCGCTGGGTGATCTCGCGCAGGGTCAGCCCGCCGCGCTTGCGGTCGGCCTGGCGGCGCAGGGCCGCGACCTCGCCGGTGAGGTTGTCGGGGGCGAACGGGCGGGCCCCGAGCAGGCGGGCCGGGCCGTGACCGGGAGCCAGCTCCCGCAGCTGGGCGGCAGCGCGGACGTACCGGGCGACGGTGACGGCGTGCACCTGGCCGTCGAAACCGGCCAGACGCGACCGGCGCTCGGCCAGCCCGGCCTGGGCCAGGCCCCGCACCGCCGCGGTGGTGGCCTCGGCCGGGGCGACAGCACCGCTGGTCAGCCGGTCGGACAGGTCTTGGCCGCCGGACCGGTCCAGCTCGGCCAGCCCGGCTGCCAGCGTGGCGTACCGCTGCGGGACGACGTGAGCGACCTCGGCCCGCCAGCGCGGGGCGTCGGCCGCCCAGGCGTCCGGCCAGGTGCGGTCGGCCAGCCAGGCGGTCACCGACCGGGGGGTGGCTGCCGTCGCGGTCAGCCAGGTGTGCCAGGCACTGCGTATCTCGGCCACGGCGGTGCGCTGCTGGGGGGACGGGAAGCCCAGGACCAGCGCCCAGGCCGCCGGGGCGGCGCGGGCCAGGTCGTGGGCGGTGCGGGCCAGCGCCACCGCCTGGTCGAACGCCGCCAGCGCGCCGGGCCGGTGCGGCGCCCAGTCGCCCGGCAGCGCCAGACCCGGTACCAGCCGCGCCCGGTCGGCCAGGGTCGTCGAGGCGGCCCGGGCCGCCACGGCCGCGTCCAGCGTCGCGAGCAGGTCCGGGATACCGGGGCCAGCCCGGTCGGCCGTTCCCACCAGCGCGGCGACCGCGGACCGCACCGCGCGTCCCCGCCACCGGGCGAGGAACCGCGCCCCGGACAGCCGTCGGGCCTCCGCCGTCCAACGGTCCAGGTCAGGTGCTTCGAGCAGGTCCGGCAACGCTGGGGCGAACCCGGCCAGCGCGGTCCGGACCGCGCTGATTTCACCGGCCCAGCCGGGCCCGTCGACCGCCGCGATATGGTCCGTGGCGACCAGCCGGGCCGCCTGGGCGTCGAGCACCCGCCAGAACCCGTCCAGCGTCGCAGGACAATGGGGACGGTTCCTGTTGTCCTGCTCGGCCGCGGGGACAGCCGGAACCGTCCCCGGTGTCCCGGGGCGGAGCTGGGCGAAGGCGTCGCGCCAGGCCGGGCCGAGCCAGTCGAGGTGCCCGGCGACCGCGTCCAGGCCGGTCAGAGCCGTCGGCAGGGCGGAGGCGTCAGCGGCGGCGGGGCCGAAGAGGGCCCACGGGGCGGGGGCGGTGAACCCCAGCTGGGCGGCGGCCTCGGCGAACCGTCCGGCGGCCCGGCCCAGCCCGTCGAGAGGCAGGCCCAGATCGGGGACGAAGGTCGGGCCCGGTCCCGACGACGCCACCGCCTCGTGCGCCGACCACAGCGAGTGCCCCGTCGGGCCGCGTTCGTGCACCAGGCCCGGGTAGGCGGCCAGGGCGTCCACCGCCGCGGTGTACTCGGCCTCGGCGGCCTGCCAGGCGCCCACGTCGTACCCGGCGTAGGCGCCGAACGCCCGCCGCAGCTGGGCCCGCACGTCCCGCATGGTGACCTTCGCGCCGTGCAGCTCCAGGACGAAGTCGCCCAGCCCGACCGCGTCCAGCCGTCGGCGCACCACGTCCAGCGCCGCCTGCTTGGCGGTGACGAACGCCACGGTGTGCCCGGCGCCCAGGGCGTGCGCGACCAGGTTGGTGATGGTCTGGGACTTGCCGGTGCCGGGCGGGCCTTCCAGCACGAACGACTGCCCGGAGGCGGCCCGCACGATAGCGTCCATCTGGGAACCGTCCGCGGCGATCGGCAGCCGCAACGACCGTTCCGGCAGGCGCGGCGGGGTCTCGATCGCCTGGACGAACGTCTCGCCGGGCCGTTCTACCAGGTGCCGTACCACGTCGTTGCGCAGCAGCGAGGCCCAGTGGGTGTCCAGGTCCTGCCAGATCTGGAAGGTCGAGAAGCGCAGCAGGCCGAGGGTGGCGGTCTCGTCGATCCGGTACGGCAGCCCCGCGTCCAGCAGTCGCTGCCGGATCGCGGCCAGGGCGGCGCCGACGGCCAGGCCGGAGTCGTCCGTGGGTGGTTCGGCCAGCTCGGGCAGGTCGAAACCGCGGGTGGCCTTGAGCCACTCCAGCAGGCACAGGTTGGGCTGGGGCAGGTCGTCGCCGTCGGCGGTGAACGTATAGCTCAGCCCGGCCAGGGTCTTGAGCCGGACCGGGACCAGGAACAGCGGGGCGCGGGCCTCGCCACCCGACGCCTTGGTGTGGACCAGGGTGCCCAGGGCCAGGAACAGGTAGTTGGAGCCGGTCTCGGCCTCCAGCAGCTCGGCGTCGCGCTTCAGCGCCCGCAGCCGGGTGGTGTGCAGCGCCGGGTGCAGCATCGAGACCAGCCGCCGCTGCGTGGTGAACATGGTCCGGACCGTGTCCGGCACCAGCGCGCTGACGGTCCGGGCGCCGACCGCCTCGACGGCCTCCTCGGGGACCCCGCCGACGGTGCGGATGGTGTACCCGGCGGAGACCGCGTCCTCGACTCCTGCCAGCATCTGGTCGGGGACGACGAAGTCCACCACCCGGGAGGTGCGCGGCAGGTTCAGCAGCGGGTTGCGCAGCGACAGGTCCAGCAGCTGGCGCTTCCAGGCGCGCAGGCGCGGCGGGGACGGGTCGTCGCGGCGCAGCCTGCCGGTGACGTGCTCGGTGTCGTGGGCCGCCACGGTGACGCAGCGCAGCGCGGAGCGCACCACGTAGGGGCGGTCGGCGGCGGTCTCGTCGTCGTCGGGCATCTCGACGGCTCCGGCCATGGGCCAGATCCCGTCCAGCCGGGCCCGGGGGATATCGACCAGGGCCTCCACCTCGCCGAACAGCGTGCGGATATGGCGCTGGCCTGCCTCGACGGCTTTGCGGAACGTCAGGTGGTTCTTGCCCGCCTGGACCCCGGTCAGCTCGACCGGCAGCAGGGCGCCGGTCTCGACGAGGTTGGCGATGGTGTTCGGGTCGTCGGTCACCGTCCGGTCGCTGACGTCCGGGGCGAGACGCACGCACGGGTAGGCGTGCCCCCGGGTCAGCACCACCAGCGGGTCCAGCCCGGCGGCCTCGGCCAGGGCGGCGTAGGTCACCGTCAGGTCGATGCAGGTGCCCATCCCGTCGGCCAGCACCTGGGCGGCGGTGCGCACCTTCTGCCCGGTGGGCTGGTACGACGCGGGCGGCAGGGCATAGGCCACCCCGGTCGCGCCCAGCGCCTCGTACAGGGCGCCCGCGATCTGCCGGGCCCGTTCGGCACCCTGGGTGTACCCGGCCAGCGACCCGTCCTCGGTGCGGTCCAGCAGCCAGTCGGAGGCGGCCTTGAGCACCGGCGACAGTGCCCGGGCGTTGGGCTGCACGAAGGCCGCCAGGTACTGCCGCAGCCCCGGCAGGTTGAGGAACTCGTTGGCCGCGCCGACCGCGACCGGGGCGGAGACGGTGATCTCGCTGCGCTCGCCGCGGGCGTCGTCGTCGGGGGCGTCCTGGACGCCGTGCCCGTGGGCGACCTCCGGCGGGATGCCGTTCGTGCCGGGTCGGTCGTCCGAAGGCGTCACCCGCAGGGTCAGCCAGACCGTGGTCTGCTCGGTGGACGTGCCCAGCGTGAGCTGGTCGAACAGCTCGTCCTCAGCCACGGACACGGTCTGTCCCGGGGCGACGATATCCGTCGTGACCTGCGCTGACGCGACTCGCCCGGCACCGAGGTCCAGCTCGGCGGTGACGGTGAAGGGCCCGGCGTCGGCTGTGGTCTCGTTGTGCAGCCGCACGTCCCGGACGAACCGCAGACCACCCAGCAGCGCCGGGTTGGCCCGCGGCAGGTAGCGCGCCTGCAGCCGCACCCCGCCCGACGCCTGGTCGAGCACCCGGTACAGGTCGGTGCGCTCGTCCACCCCCGTCATGCTACGCACCGTGGTCCGTCGTCGGGTCTGGTTGGTCTCGCACCGGCTGGTGGAAGCAGGCGTTCACCCGACCGGCTGGCGACCGTGGCCACGGAGCCTGCGCCGCCTGGGGTGGCTCAGGGCTGACAGGGTTGGTGCCGATGATGATGCCGTACCCATAGTCGGCCGAGGTTCGAGGAGATCGCATTGGCATCGACTGCTACGAAGTTGTCTCGCACGACGACCAGACACGTGCTCGTGGTGCCCGCTCTGGCTCTGCTCTTCGGTCTCAGTGCCTGTTCCGGTGGCACCCCCGCGGGTAGCGAGCCGACCCGGTCCGTAGCCTTGGCCGACAGCGCGGAGAGCATCACGTCGCCCAGCGACTCGGGTGAGTTCGTCGGAGACTGGATGATCGAGCTGTTCGAAAGAGCAGGGCAGACGGTCACGGGTGACGCCATGCGACAACAAGGGGGCAACATGACCCTCGTCGTGCGCGCTGACGGTACTTTCACCGTGACTGGCACCGGGCCCGGGGCCCCCGAACCGGCCGAGGGTACCTGGACGTCGACGAGCGGTACCAGCGCCGTGTTCACGATGGATGGTTCCGGGGTCGAGGCGACGCTGGACGGCGACCGGCTGACGTTGGCTGGCGATAATCACGTGCTCGTCTTCGCCAGGTACTGACCGGGCGTAGCTCCGACGGGCCCGGTCGTTACAGCCCCTGGCACCTCCCGGTAGTCCGGACGTCGGCCGGTGGGCGGTCACCGCGGCGGTGGTGCTGCTGTTCTTCGGCGTCCATGATGTCGGGGCCGAGCAGATCCGCCGCGGTGTCGGCGGCTCGTCGCAGGTCGTCGCAGACCAGGGCATCGGGCATCGGTATCGCCTCCTCCGGTCAAGATATCGCGCAGAGCGGGACGGTGAGGACGGGTTGGTGATGTCTTCACCCTGGGGGCTTCGGACGTGATCGGTGTGCGGGGGCTGTCCCGGGCCCGGCTGGTCGGCGACGACGGTGATAAGGTCAAAGCTTCAGGGCTGTGCCGATGAGGACGATGGACCAATAGCTGACCAAGGCTGGGAGGGTCGCATTGGCTGCGAAACGATCTCGCACGACAGCTGGGCGGGCGAACGGGCCCGCTCGTCTCTCACCTCGGACGGGTGTGCTCGTGGTGCCCGCACTGGTCCTGCCCTTCGGTCTCGCCGCCTGTTCCGGCGACACGCCCGCAGGCGGACCGGACCAGGTCACGGCCTCCGACGCCACAGAGGACTTCGTGCGGCCCGGCGAGGCGGACAGATTCGTCGGCCGGTGGAGGATCGAGCTGATCGAGTCCGGGGGGAGCACGTACACCGGCGACGCCCTGCGGGCCGAAGGGGGCGACATGACCCTAGAGGTGAGGCAGGACGGCACCTTCGTGGCGACCGCCAGCGGGGAGGGCGCGCCCGACAGCAACGACGGCTACTGGGCGCTGGCGGGCGGCGCGACCGCCATGTTCACGTCAACCGACGGCTCCAGGATCAACGCGCAGCTGGACGGCGACAACCTGACGCTGGAAGGCGAGAGCTACACGTTCGTCTTCACCAGGTCCTGACCAGACCAGCCCGCCTGACAAGGGCTGCCGTCTGGGGGCTTGGGACCGGTGCGAGGTGCATCAATGAACGACCTCATGGAGTGGCAACTCTAGGAGTACCAGTTTTTCAACCATTTTTCGCTGTCGAACGTCGGTGTGGTGACCAGGATTCGCTCGGCGGAGAACCCCCAGGCCTCGGCGTCGCGCTTGGTCTGGACCCGCACGGTAAGAGTCGTGCCGTTCTGCAGGATCTGGTAGCCCGTCTGCGGCCGGTATGCCGGCTCATCGCAATCCAGGGTGTAGCAGCGGTCGGAAACCTCCGGCTTCCAGCAGCGAGCGGGCGATGTAGTTGGTGAGGTTGCGGAAGCCGAGGGCGGTGCCTCGTAGGTGTTCGAGCCGGCCGTT
>Ga0099364_10002765_pt1 | contig 27787 bp, 20 predicted proteins | sample TergutTh196P3_FD_73070 | JGI IMG/M metagenome (GOLD analysis project Ga0099364, IMG submission 73070) | Microcerotermes parvus P3 segment gut microbial communities from Pointe-Noire, Republic of the Congo - Th196 P3 | ecosystem: Host-associated > Arthropoda: Insects > Digestive system > Gut ... | reverse complement strand
AATTCGTCTCCGTTGCTGCCGGGTTTTCCGGAGAGGTCAAAGTAGCCTTTTTTCTCAACCTGGTCAAACAGCGCTTTGACTCTTTTGCTGTCGCCTTCGAGCAGATCGTAAACAAAGCGCTCGAAGTTGGATGCCTTGGATATGTCCATGGAAGGACTTGACGTGTGCAGTGTCTCGGCTGACCTGCGCACCCGGTAGACGCCCGTTCGGAAAAACTCATCAAGGACATCGTTTTCGTTTGTTGCAACAACCAGTCTGTGTATTGGGAGTCCCATCATTTTTGCAATGTGACCTGCGCAGATGTTTCCGAAGTTTCCTGTTGGCACAGTAAATGACACCTTCTGGCTGCTGTCTTTTGTCGCCTGCAGATATCCGCTGAAGTAATAGACAACCTGCGCGATGACACGCGCCCAGTTGATGGAATTGACCGTTCCTATTTTCTGCTGCGATTTGAATGTGAGGTCATTTGATACGGCCTTGACAATATCCTGACAGTCATCAAAGACGCCTTTGATGGCGATATTGAAGATGTTTGTGTCAGCCAGGCTGAACATTTGCGCAGTCTGGAATGCGCTCATTTTTTCGTTCGGCGAGAGCATGAATACGCGTATGCCTTTTTTCCCGCGCATGGCGTATTCGGCTGCACTGCCTGTATCGCCTGATGTTGCTCCAAGTATGTTTAACTGCATATCCCTGTCTCTGAGCTGGTATTCAAACAGATTGCCGAGAAGCTGCATGGCCATATCCTTGAATGCCAGAGTAGGACCTGCTGACAGGCCTAAAAGAGCGAGTTTTTTTCCGTTTTCTTCTTCCAGCGCGCGCAGTGGCGTAATCCTTGCTCTGTCATCATCAGCTCTGCCATTACAGAAAATTTCCGGTGTATATGTCCTGTCAACCAGTTCTTTCAGATCGGACTCCGGGATATCACCGGTGAATTTTTTCAGCACTTCAAAGGCCAGCTCTGCATAGGACAGATCGCGCCAGGCGTTGAGTTCGGCACTGGTTACCTCCGGGTAGGCAGCGGGCACAAAAAGCCCGCCATCGGGAGCCAGGCCTTCCATGAGAATCTGCAGAAAGGAGCGTTTCAGGCCATTTTTGTCAGTTGCACGTGTTGAAATATATTGCATGGGAAATCCGGTGAGCGATGTAAAAAAAGTGGATATCATACCACTGGAGAGCGACGACGGAAACGGTGTGAAAGACCCGGCCAGGAAGACAGTGTCTGAAAGAGTCGCAATACAGGATTCTGCCAGACCCGGCCGGGAAAATGCACTCTGGTCACTGCCGGCACGATATGCGTACCGTTGCAGATGGGTGAACCTGCCCGGCCCATGGACAGGCTCCCGCTGGCGTGATGCTCCAGAGAACTTCCCTGCCCTCTTTGCAGCATAAACTGCCCCAGCAGCTAAATCCGTGCAGGATCGACTAGATGGCATCCAGGCCGGTCTCGCCCGTTCTGATGCGTATGACCTGCTCCATGTCCTGGACGAATATTTTGCCATCGCCGATTTTTCCTGTTCGTGCCGACTTTAAAATCGTATCGATCGCAAGATCAAGCAGGGCCGCATCAAGCACAATCTCAATTTTGACTTTTGGCAGAAAATCAACAACATATTCAGCACCGCGATACAGTTCGGCATGCCCTTTCTGACGACCGAAACCCTTTACCTCGGTTACAGTCATGCCGGTAATGCTGGCATCCGAGAGCGCTTCACGTACGTCGTCAAGCTTGAACGGTTTGATGATGGCTGTCACTTTTTTCATCTGAGCCTCCGGTTGAGTCCCGTCTTTTTAGGGAGGGGCGTCTGGCTATTGTTCAATTCGGGGGTCAACAACAAAATAGCGCCCTGTGACTTCGTTTGAAGCGATAGACTGGTCAATCTGTTTTTGTGCTTCATTATATTGTGACTGCGTCATACTCTCTCTGAGTTTCCTGGCTGCTGCTCCTGCCATGCCGTAGTCCTGGTGTGCCGAGAGCATGTACCATCTGTAGGCCTGGACAAAATCGGGTCTTACGCCGAGACCGAGTTCATACATTCCGCCCAACATGAACTGCGCCCTTTTGCTGCCAAATTCGGAAGCCCGCTTCAGCCAGATGGCGCAAACCTGGTCGTCCTGCTCGATATTCATGCCGCCGCAATAAATCTCGGCGATCTGCAGCATGGCTGCTGCATCACCGGTTTCTGCCTTGGAAACCAGTCCACTGACAATCTCTTCTCCTGATTTACAACCGGTCAGCGAACCTGTTGCTGCCATGGCAAAAACGAGAATACATAAAACCCTGATTCCTGAAAAACGCATACCTGTTCCTGTGTTTTTAACGACATTTCCGTCGTTTTGTGTTCTTTAAGGCAGCCCCTGAAAAAGGCGTCCCGTTAAAAAGTTTAAAGAAAAATGTTCAAAAACCATTGATTTAAGCAAAAATTCGCAAACCCGGCTACTTGCCCTTCAGGAGTACCATGAGTGCACCAGAGCCTCCATCGACACCCTTTGCCTGGGCAAAGGCCAGCACTTCTTCTTTTTGGGAGAGCCAGCCATATACCAGCTTTTTAAGCACGGGTTCCTGATTGATGGAACCCAGTCCTTTGCCGTGTACGATCCTGACGCAGCGAAACCCTCTTAAAATGCTTCTTTTAAGAAATTCAGAAAGAACTTCGCGTGCCTCATCACGTCTTTGACCATGAAGATCGAGTTCATCCTGAATAATCCAGTGCCCCCGGCGCAGCTTGCGGACAATTTCCTGTGAGATGCCATCGCGTTTGAAGCTTGCATCGGCATCAATCTCCAGCAGGGTATCGACTGTAAATGGCTCTGTTAAGGACTCCTGCAGTGCCCTCCTGTTATCATTAATGCGCTGTTGCGGGACTGGCTGGGGCTTTGGCACTGCCAGAACAACGCGATCGCTGAAATCGAGGGGCACCACATCACCGACATTACTGCGAAAAAAATCCGCTTCGCGCCGCGCTTCTTCTTCCTTGCGGCGACGTTCGTTTTCTTCCCTGCGTTTCTGCTCTTCTTTTTCTTTCAGGGCTTTACGCAGGGGTTTTAGGGAAGCAAAATCTTTGATGGGAGAATGCACAATCCGTCACTCCTTCAGATCAGATTAATGCTCTCCAGATACTGCTGCACATCCATTGCTGCCATACAGCCCGCTCCTGCACTTGTAATCGCCTGCCTGTAGACCGGATTCTGTACGTCACCTGCAGCAAAAACACCTGGAATACTGGTCGCCGTTACCATCCCTTCATTTCCTCCCCGGGTGACTATATAGCCATTATTCATCTCCAGCTGTCCTTCAAACACGGAAGTATTGGGGCGGTGGCCTACCGAGATGAATATGCCGTGTATGCCAATGTCTTTCATTGAACCATCTTTTGTTGAACGAATGCGTACACCGGTCACACCAGTTGCATCACCCAGAATTTCGTCAACTGCAGAATCATACAGAATTTCAACCAGACCCTGTTCAACACGTTCCATCACGCGATCGATCAGAATCTTCTCGGCGCGCAGTTTATCGCGTCGGTGAATCAGTGTGACCTTTGAAGCAATCTTGGACATGTGAAACACTTCGTTTATGGCCTTGTTTCCACCTCCTACGACTGCTACTTCACGGTTACGGAAGAAAAAGCCGTCACAAATTGCGCATGCAGAAACACCGCGCCCCAGAAATTCCTGTTCGGACGGGAGTCCCAGATACTGTGCAGAAGCTCCCGTTGCAATGATCAGCGCATCGCATGTGTATTCGCCTGATTCGCCTGCAAGATAAAAAGGCCTCTGATCGAGTCTGGCAGTATGAATATGGTCATTTATGATGCGTGTGTCAAAACGCTCGGCGTGTTCAATCATGCGCTGCATCAGATCAGGTCCTGATATGCCGGCAGGGTCGCCGGGCCAGTTTTCCACATCGGCTGCTGTTGTGAGCTGCCCGCCAACCTGCATCCCGGCGATTACGACCGGGCTGAGATTGGCACGTGCCGTATAAACTGCCGCTGTGAGACCCGCAGGTCCAGATCCCAGTATCAGAACGGGAGCATGTAATTTTGTCGTCATCAAGCCTCCGCAAGGAAACCCCAGGCTTTTGCCAGAGGGTGGTTAAGCATAATATTTGCCTGCACTCATTGTACGCAAAAAAACAAAAGAGACCAACAAGGCGAAAACTGTCAGGAAAACATTGATTTAACAACCTTTTTGTTGTCACCAACTGCATTGCGATGCTGTCAGCTGCAGGAGCACGGCAATCCCGGCAACACTGTGCTGTTTTTTTTTAGCACAAAACGTGCGCTGTGTCTGGTTTTTTGCCCTGTTTTCTGCTGTTTTACCTTTTTCATGGAAAAAAAACGCAATTTATCTCCCGATATCGAATCCAGACTGCAACCAGCATGTGCAGGCATCAGCGCAGAAAACAGGGGCGTCTGCATATGGCACACAAAGCCCGTCCCATGGTCAGCTCCTGCACTGGCCTTCATTCTGATAGTGCCATCAGTTTCTCTTTTTGGCGGACGCCATCTCGGGGTTGCGCATCTGCTCTTTATTTTTTTGTCGAACCTGGGGCGTCAACAATAGTGGCGTGAACTATTGAGCCAGGCTGCATCGTATAACCATTCATGCTCAGGCAGCCCGATATCGCATCAGATAACTTTTCGGCTATGGCATTCTCCTCCAGCAGGCGGCGGAAATTCAATAATGCCGTCACATCTGGAATCCGGGGAGTGCTAAAATCAATCTTCATGAAATTGAGAAACGAATAACTGTCGTAAATCGCTGCTTCAATGTATTCGTCAGACAGGGAAAACCAGTTCTGAAGCAGATACATTCTCAACAGCTGCCCGGTTCCGGTCTGGGGGAGACTGCGCCCGCCTTTTGGATAGTGAGACTCTATGAGTGCCATCCATTCACCCCACGGGATAATCTTATCCATGATGTCCAGGAACTCCCCGCGCGTCGTCGTGCGACGACGCCCTGAATATTCAGCATCAGCGAAAGACATCTGAAACAAGACCTCCCTTGTGTACTATAATTTATTTGCATCTGCAATTTTGAATCTTGCAAAGCCCGAATCCAGGAAAATCTGCATAAAAAAACAGAATTTCGCGTAAAATAGTGATCAGAATATGACCGGATGCATTTTTCCGGTCAAATCAGAGAATTCCCCAAGATTATAGCCGATCCGCAAAGGGCATATCGGATACGTTTAAGGATTATCGTCATTTTTATTGTGCCGTATCCGGCTTTTCGACTGAAAAAGAGCATTCCGTACAGCGCGTACCAGACAAAACCGCTCAATTTCGCTAACAGCTGGAAACGGAATAAAAATCGTTTTATTTTTATGAGCAAGACATCCGCTGTCTATAACAGAAACAGGCAGGAGCAGACACCTGTTCCGCCAAGCAGGCTCAAACGCCTTCTCATTGAGGCGCGATGGCTCGTGCTGATCGCCTTTACGATTTTTTTCTTTGCTGTTTTATTTACCTATTCCAGGGCTGACCCAGGCTGGTCGCATGCCGTTCAGGTCGATAAAATAAACAATGTCGGCGGACGGATTGGTGCCTGGCTGGCTGATGCGCTCTACTTTGCGTTTGGCCTGTCAGCATGGCTGCTGGGCCTGTGCCTGCTGCGCTCCATTTTGCGTGGATACCGGCGTATTGCCGGCATATTGCTGCTCAGACAGGCACCTGTACCGAGCCTGTTTCGCGACCGGCTTATACCCAATTTTGGTTTTATTCTCCTCGTCCTGTCGAGTTCGGGCATAGAATATTTACGCATCCACTCCAGAGGAACCCTCCTTCCCAAAGGCGCAGGCGGCGTATTCGGAGAGCTCATTGGGTCGCAGGCCATGCACCTTTTAGGTTTTATTGGCGCAACACTTTTGCTTTGTTTTTTATTCGCTTTAGGGCTGAGCCTTTTTCTTCAGATGTCCTGGCTTTTGCTGGCCGAGCGTGTTGGCACTGTCGTTGAAGGCGTTTTTGGTCTGTTTGTCAAGGCATACAACATCCGCAAGGACCGTAAAATTGGCCAGGCAGCGGCAAGCCGCCGTGAAGAGGTCATCGAACAGGAAAAAGCGCGTACAGTTGATGCTGCTCCTGTTCATATAGAGCCCCAGGTAGTTGAAGTCCCCAAATCGGACCGTGCACTGAAAGAAAGACAGGAGGTTCTTTTTTCCGAACTCCGGGAACTGCCGCCTCTTGCACTGCTGGACGAAGTAGCACTGGCACAGGAAACGGTTCCGACAGAACTGCTTGAATTTACCAGTCGCCTGATTGAGAAGAAACTCTCCGATTTCGGGGTAAACGTCAAGGTTGTTACGGCACATCCCGGTCCGGTTGTCACGCGCTATGAAATTGATCCTGCAACGGGTGTCAAGGGCAGTTCCATCGTCAACCTGGCCCGCGACCTGGCCCGCTCGCTTTCGCTCATTTCCGTTCGTGTGATTGAGACCATACCGGGTAAAAACTACATGGCACTTGAACTTCCCAACCCGAAGCGCCAGATGGTCCGGCTAACGGAAATACTTGGTTCCAAGGTCTACAGTGATTCCACATCAAGCCTGACTGTTGCTCTTGGAAAGGACATTGCCGGCAATCCCGTTGTTGCCGATCTTGCGAGGATGCCGCACCTGCTGGTTGCAGGAACAACCGGTTCGGGTAAATCCGTCGGGATCAATGCGACAATTCTGTCTCTGCTTTACAAGGCCAGCCCAAGTGAGGTTCGCCTTATTCTGATTGATCCCAAGATGCTTGAATTATCCGTCTACGGCGGTATTCCGCATTTGCTTGCGCCTGTTGTTACGGACATGCGGCAGGCTGCCCATGCGCTGAACTGGGCTGTTGGCGAAATGGAGCGCCGCTACAGGCTGATGTCCCATGTCGGCGTACGCAATCTTGCGGGCTATAACAATCGTCTTCAGGATGCAAGGAAAAATCTTGAGCCCGTTTTAAATCCGTTTTCGTTAACGCCGGACAATCCCGAGCCGCTGGAAAATCTGCCGAATATTGTCATCATCATTGATGAACTGGCTGATTTGATGATGGTTGCCGGCAAAAAGGTTGAAGAACTGATTGCGCGCATTGCGCAGAAGGCACGTGCCGCAGGCATTCATCTTATTCTTGCAACACAGCGACCTTCCGTTGATGTCATTACGGGTCTTATCAAGGCCAACATCCCGACACGTATTGCGTTTCAGGTCAGCAGCAAGATTGACTCGCGCACCATACTTGACCAGATGGGTGCAGAAGCGCTTTTAGGTCTTGGAGATATGCTTTATCTGCCTCCGGGGGCGGGTTTTCCGCTTCGTGTTCACGGTGCATTTGTCTCTGACGAAGAAGTCATGCGTGTTGTTGATTTTCTCAAGGAAAGAGGCGAGCCTGACTATGTTGAGGGCATACTGGAAGGTGGTTCGGCTGATGATGGCGGTTTTGGCAGCCCCGCTGATGCCGGTGATGAATCTGATCCCATGTACGACCAGGCGGTTCAGGTTGTTTTGAAAAGCCGCCAAGCCTCGATTTCTTTTGTACAGCGAAACCTGAGAATTGGCTACAATCGTGCAGCCCGGCTGCTTGAACAGATGGAAAAAAGTGGCATTGTTTCGCCGATGCAGAGCAATGGCAAGCGCGAGATTCTTGTTCCGCTCCAGAATGACTAGGACCCCGGCAGTAAAACCGTGTGATTTGACCGTGACCAGCGTGCTCGCCTGATGTCCTGTATCTTTTTAGCAGCCGCAGCCTTTTGCACAAAACAAACTGAAACAAATGCGATCCACCATGAAAGAACACTTCCACCTCTACTTTGTTTGCGCACAAAAGCCGCCAGCAGCACTGATTCGCTGTACAAGTGCCTTACTCTTTGCCCTGCTTTTGCTTCCGGTTTCTGTCAATGCGTCTGCCATTGCCCAGTTCAAGGCTTTTTTATCCGGAACGAAATCTGCCCGTGGTGAATTCGCCCAGATTCAGGTTCATCAGGATAGAGAGGGCCGATTGCGCCATGGTGTTCCCGCCATGGGCGATTTTTTGTTTTCTCAGCCTGGGAAATTCATATGGAACTATCAAAAGCCTTACGAACAGGTATTACAGTCTGACGGCAAGCTTTTATATATCTATGACAAGGATTTAAACCAGGTAACAATCAGGGAAATTGATGCTGCGCTCGGCAGTAATCCTGCAGCCATTCTTTTTGGCACGAAAGATATCGAGAAAGATTTCATGCTTTTTGACAACGGCGTGCGTGACAGTCTGGAGTGGCTGGAAGTACGCCCGAAAGAAGAAGACAGTGTTTTTCAGCGGGTCAATATTGGCATGAAGGACAATCTTCCTGTTGCCATGGAGCTCTATGATGCCCTTGGTCAGCTTTCCCTCATTAAATTCACCCGCTTTGAAAGAAATCCGGCCCTAAAACCGAATGCATTCCGCTTTGCCGTCCCGAAAGGCGTTGATGTTTTTCGTCATTAGGCCGAAAGCCATTTCCATCAGTCCTCTGACTGAACCTGTATCCTGACATCACCGGGAAACGCCCGGCCCCAGCCATGGGAAGCCTTTGGCTCTTTTTTCCAGAAATTCGCGGGAAAAACGGTACAGTGCTCTATGAAACCTCAAAGACTTTCCCACAGGAGACAAAATTGAAATGCCTTTTTAAATAAAAGCATTTTGATATATAATCAGCAGAAGTATTTTTGTTACCAATCTTTACTGGACTTTTATTAATCATAAAAAGCGCTTGCATTATCCGCTTTTTCATTGAACAGTCAAACCACTTACACAAGGGGAGAATTGTATGAAAATAGGCGCAAGACTTGGTTTGGTTTTTTTGCTGATCATCGCCCTGGTGACCGGTATGGCCACAACAGCGTGGTACCAGTTGAATTCTTTTAATGCAAGTGTCGAAGACATGATGCGAAATACCATTGATGTGGAAAGAGCCGCCCGCGCGTGGGCTGATGCAGCATCTTCACACGGGATGCTTGTATATTCAGTAACTTATGCGTACGCACCCGATATGGTCCAGCTCTTTGCGCGGAGCATGATAGACAGAGGACGCGAAATTGACGAGCAGATCAAAATCATCGAGAGCCGTAACCAGACACCGGCAGAACAGGCTTTAATCAAGGATGCTGACCAAAGACGTGAAGTCTATCGCACACACGTAACCGAGCTTTTCAAGCGCAAAAACATCACTGCTACCGGTGAATTGCTCGGACCGGTGCTCACAATGAGTGATCCTGCCATTCGCGAGTTTGTCTTAAAGACAGTTGTTCCTGCGCGCAATGCCTACCTTGAAGCTGTTGAGAACTTCAGAGACCGTCAGATACACTACGCAGTTGAAGCAACCACAGCACTGCAGGCCCGCTATATTTTTGCAAGAACGATTCTGATCGTAGCAACTATTGTTGTCGTTGTTCTTTCGGGAGTCATGGCGTTCTTTTTGACTGTCGGCATCACCCGGCCGCTCAACGAGGCTGTCCGGGTTGCTGAGGCTGTTGCATCTGGTGATCTGACCAGCCGTATTGAGGCCAAGTCCAGCGATGAGACAGGCCAGTTAATGCGTGCTTTGGGTACAATGAACAATTCTCTTTTAGAGACTGTTGTACAGATTCGCTCCAGTTCTGATACGATTGCGACAGCAGCATCTGAAATCGCAACGGGTAACCAGGATCTCTCATCCCGTACGGAAGAGCAGGCAAGCTCGCTGCAGGAGACGGCGTCTTCCATGGAAGAGATTACATCGACTGTGCGTCAGAACGGCGACAATGCCAGGCAGGCCAACCAGCTTGCAACACAGGCCGCTGATGTTGCAACCCGTGGTGGAGAGGCTGCACGTCTTGTCGCTACGACCATGACGGATATTGCTGATTCTTCCAACAAGGTTGCTGACATTATCAATGTCATTGACGGTATTGCCTTCCAGACAAACATTCTGGCACTCAATGCTGCAGTTGAAGCAGCTCGTGCGGGCGAGCAGGGCAGAGGATTTGCTGTTGTTGCAACCGAAGTACGCTCTCTTGCCCAGCGCAGCGCAACCGCAGCCAGAGAAATCAAGACGCTCATTGACGACTCGGTGACCAAGGTTGGACAGGGTACGACTCTGGTGAACAATGCTGTTGACACCATGCTTGAGATTGGCGAGAGCATTCGCAGGGTCAACGACATTATGAACGAGATATCGATGGCGACCCAGGAGCAGGTCCAGGGTATTGAACAGGTCAATACCGCTGTTACCGAAATGGATACCGTATCCCAGCAGAATGCGGCACTTGTCGAACAGGCTGCAGCAGCATCGGAGAGTCTGCAGGATCAGGCGAGAACGCTTGTTGACGTTGTCGGCATCTTCCATACCGGTACTGGCACGAGCAGTGCAGGAGCTGCACGCCCTGCACCAAAGCCAGCAGCAGCCCGGCCAGCGGCCTTGCACCGCCCTGCCGCGCCCGCCCTCAAGCGCCCTGCTCCGGCAGCAGCAGCACCTGCCAGGGCGGCTCCGCCAGCGGTTGTGCCATCAGCACCTGCTGATGACGACTGGGAAGAGTTTTAATGACTTAAGCAATTTGAACTGAACGAGTTGCCTGGCTCTCGACAAAAGCCAGAATTAAACACTATGGAGATATCTCATGACAGCAATCACTGATGTTGTTGAAGCAGCCCGCAACAAGCAGGTAGAAGGCGAGTTGCCGAGGGAGTACCTGGCATTTCGTCTTGGGAGTGAAGAATATGGCATTGACATTCTGACCGTTCAGGAAATACGCGGTTATGAAATAAGCACACATGTTGCCAATGCACCCTACTTCATGAAAGGCTTTTTGAACTGGCGTGACATCATCGTCCCTATCCTTGATATGCGGATTAAATTCAATCTGGGCGAACCCGTCTACGACTCAATGACTGTTGTCATTGTCCTTGAAATTGAAGACAGGTTTATTGGTATTGTTGTGGATTCCGTCTCGGATGTCATGTCTTTGACACTGGATCAGATACGCCCGGCTCCTGCCATGGGGACCGTAATGAATACGGACAATCTGATCGGTCTTGGCGTGCTTGAGGACAGAACGCTTATTCTGATGAATATCGTGAAGCTGATGCTATCCAACGAAATTGGCCTGGCAAACATCCCTCATTATTAAACAGAACAGAAGTTCCATCAAACCCGGGTTTGCAAAATTTCGCTGGATGTTGTATCAAGGTGGCATCTCTGCCAGTTGCTCCTGGCTGAAGCCTGCGAAATGACAAGTAAACAGTGCGCACTGTGGTCACAGGCAAAAACCACAGTGCGCACTGTTCTTTTGACGAAACAATGAACAGCGTCAGTCCAGAGTGTCACGCCTTTACTGACAGAAAGCAAAAACCCTGCAGCCCGGGCTTTCTGTCAGAACCTTGCAGCAAAGACCAAAGGCCGGGGCAATATCCGGCTTTGCCTTTGGCAAAGTCACAGATACGTATTGGTGCAGCCACTCTCCTGAAATGAAAACAGCCGATTTCAAAAATCTCTGCGGCAAACAAGAACCGTGGCCAGTGCTGCAATTCCCTCTTCGCGCCCTAAAAACCCGAGTTTTTCGTTTGTCTTGGCTTTAACATTAACCTGTTCTTCGGATATGCCTGTTCCGGCAGCAATGATTTTTTTCATTTCAGGGATATGCGGTGCCATCCTGGGAGCCTGGGCAATAATGGTTGCATCAATATTGCCGATGGCATAACCCTTTGACCTGACCATTTCAGCTGCAGCTGTTAAAAAAAGACGTGAGTCTGCACCTTTCAGGCCCGGATCTGTGTCAGGAAAATGCCTTCCGATGTCTCCTTCTCCGACAGCCCCTATCAGTGCGTCTGTTATTGCGTGAAGCAGGACATCTGCATCCGAATGCCCCGAAAGACCCGTTTCATGTTCAATCAGTACTCCGCCAATAATGAGCTTTCTGTCAGGCACCAGTCTGTGACTGTCATATCCCTGACCAATCCGAAAAGGCAGCTTTTGGGTCACTTTCAACTCCTTTTTAAAACAGCAAAAATAACGCAAACCATATCAGGCTGTACCAAGGTGTTTCCGGCCACAACCTGCAGACAGCCGGATGCAGACAGTTTTTAACACTGGATTTGAGCCTATGGCAGCTTCTTTAATTCAGGAAGTCTGTTTTTTGCTGTGTCGGTCAACCTCAGCTTGATCTCTGTACGGCTGTTTGGCTGGAAAGTGACAAAGCTGCGGATACCACACAATGCTGGCGATCCATGAAGTTCTTTTGCCACCAGACAGACACTTGCGACTGCTGTTCGCTTCCGGGTTCTTTTTATCTTTGGAGCACATCCCGGGGGCGTCCCTGACAGATGTCTGTCTGAACCAGGAGTTTACGAGTGGGATGCTGTTTGCCGGGAAATGCCTGATCTGATTTTCCGTGCCTGAATTCAGGGATTTTCGTTTTGCAAATCTTTTTTGATTTTATTTAACTTTCTTTTATTTGAGTATGACCTCAAACTGAAATCATGCATGACCGATATCAGGTCTTCTGCCAGCTCCTGCTCAAAATTTTGTACTGATGCCTCATTTGCCACTATTATCTGCACATTGAGGTGTGCGCAAACAGACTCAAACATTGGGAAACCAAACCTTGCCAGACGGTCCCTGTTTTCTATCACTATGGTACCAATATTTCCCTTGAGCAAATCACCCAACAGCCTGTTTAAGCCCCGCCTGTTAAAATTCATTCCAGACTTGATGCCTGAATAAACCTCATCAACTGACAATCCCTGGGCTGTGCAAAAATTAAGCAGCCTTTCTTCCTGCTCTTTCAGGTATTGACCTGGCGGCCTGGAAACTCTCGCATAAACAACTGTTCTTCTCTTTTGTTCCGGTTTTTTTTGGCCGAGAAACTCACAAATGCTTTTTCGTTGTATTTGTAGCGTCCATTCGCCATCAGGACGGCTTTTATGTGGCCAGCCTTTAATAGTTGTGCAGCGACTTTCCGGATATCTCCAGTATACGCATGGCTTCTTTGGCTTTCATCTAAACCTGCCCTCTAAACGCAAACTGAAATATTTTTCTGATTTTTGCCTCATCAATACCATAGGCTATTATACAGCAAGAAGCTGTTTACATTGGAGGTTTTCTGAAGACATTTTCAGGCAAAGCCTGCCTTTAAAAACAGTTCTACAAGGTGCATATCTTCCGGACGGGTAATTTTGCTGTTTCTCAGGTGTCCTTCAATGAGCTTTGGGACATACCCCATCGCTTCTACAGCTCCTGCCTCATCCGTTACATCCGGATGCGCCCTGAGTGCCTGTAAAAGCAGCTCATAGCGGAACATTTGTGGTGTCTGTGCAAGCCACAGCCCCTCCCGCGAAACAGTCCTGACTTTCAGTTTTTCATGACGTTTGACTGTATCAACAACGGGCAACGCCAGAAGGCCGCCCACAGGGTCCTCCGCTACTGTGGCAATCAGTTTGCCGACCAGTTCAACTGTCAGCCCGGGGCGCGCAGCATCATGAACCAGAACCCAGTCCAGCTTTGATGTATCCGGGGATATCAGTTCCAGCGCATTCATGACGGATTCACGGCGCGTTGCACCACCACAGTCAAGCAGCGTTACCCTGGCTCTGTCGAAGCGTATTTTCCGGGAAGCGAGATGCTCGTGCATCCAGATGTCTTCGGGACTTAATACCACATAAACATGCGTGATATCGGGAGAGTCTGCAAAAACATCAATGGCATACTGTATGACTGGCCTGCCCGCCAGTTCAAGGTATTGCTTGGGGACCGGCGCACCCATTCGCGAACCGACTCCTGCTGCTGGAATCAGGGCATAGTATTGAGGTAAAAATTTCCCGCTTTTTTGCATATTAGACTGGCTCTCTGCCGAAAGGTTTTAACTGCCTGACATCATTTCGATTATAATGGCAAAATGCCTGCATTTTCCACTTGTGAGGACCGCTCTTCAGGCCACACTCCCCTTTTTGTTTTTTATGTCAACGGATTTCAAGGCTCTTCTTCCCAACCCCGGACAACGTCTCTCGTTGGGTTCCCTGCATGGCTCTGCTGATTCGCTTTTGCTTGCCAGGGCAGCTGCTGAACTCAGACGGCAAAGACGTATGCTGGTTGTGGTGGCAGCCCTTGCATCTGATGCACGGCGACTTTCAGAAGAAATCACCTGGTTCAGCCAGGACCCTCAAAATCCACTGCGCACGCATCTGCTGCCGGACTGGGAGACTCTCCCCTATGATGCGTTTTCTCCGCATCATGATCTGATATCCCAGCGTCTTGCCACCTTGTATGAAATCTGGAGTGGCCGCTCTGATATTCTGATCGTCCCTGCTACAACAATGCTTGGCCGGCTTGCACCTGCTTCTTTTCTTGCCGGTTCGACTTTCTTTTTCAAAAATGATGAAGCCATTGATGCACACAGGCTTCGTTCGCAGCTTTCCCTGGCTGGCTACAGTCATGTCTCACAGGTTGTAGCACCTGGTGAATATTCCATTCGGGGCGGGCTTGTTGACCTTTTTCCGATGGGTTCCGCTTTGCCTTACCGTCTGGATCTTTTTGGTGACATCATTGAATCAATCAAAACCTTTGATGTTGATTCACAGCGCTCTCTTGATCCTGTTTCCGATGTACGCATTTTACCAGGCCGTGAATTTCCCGTTGACGAAAAAGCGCGCTCCCTGTTCAGAAGTCGCTGGCGCGAAGCCTTTGATGGCGATCCAACCAGGTCTGTTATTTATCGTGACATGGCTTTGGGCGTTTTTTCAAGTGGCATTGAATATTATTTGCCGCTGTTTTTTGAAGAAACCGCAACACTTTTTGATTACCTTCCCAGTGACGTCTCTTTTGCCCTTGTTGGCAATCTGGATGAGACGATCCGCCAGTTCTGGCAGGATACGGTCTCACGCTATTCTTTCCTGAAAGCTGACAGGGAACGTCCTGTTCTGGCTCCGGAAAAACTTTTTCTCCGGGCAGAGGAGTTTTTTGCCCAGGCAAAGACCTATTCAAGGTGGGTATTGCAAAATGAGGGTGCCGAATCCGGACTGTCTGCTCCCATACCTGAAATCACCATTAATCGCCATGCGCGTGATCCGCTGTCGAGGCTGCGTGATTTCCTGGAATCGAATGGCCATCGCACATTCATTTGCGCTGAGTCACCAGGTCGAAGAGAGACCATGCAGCAGCTTTTTTCCGAGTACGGCATTGATGTTGTGCAAGCAGGCAGTTTTGCTGATTTTGTGGCTTCAGAAGAACCCGTTATGCTGGGAGTTGGCCCCGTTTACAACGGGTTTTCGGTCGGGTCAATACCCGGGGACTTCAGCCTTGTCACCGAATCCGAGCTGTACGCCCGATTTGAAAGACGCGGCAGCAGACGGCGTCAGGAAAGCTCGCATTTAATTGACAACATGGTTCGTGATCTTTCCGAATTGCGAATCGGCGATCCTGTTGTTCACGTCAGCCATGGTATTGGTCGCTATCACGGTCTGGTCAGCATGGATATCGGCCACGGAGAGACCGAATTTCTCCATCTGGTTTATGCACGTGATACCGCCCTTTATGTCCCGGTTGCGCAGTTACATGTCATTTCACGTTATGCGGGCACCTCTCCCGAGGACGCTCCCTTGCACACATTGGGCTCGGGGCAGTGGGAAAAAACAAGAAGCCGGGCTGCCCGGAAAATCCATGATACGGCTGCCGAGCTTCTTGATCTTTATGCAAAGCGATCCATGCGTACCGGGCATGCTTTCGCTGTTGATGTGCGTGAATACGAAACTTTTTCAGATGGCTTTGGCTTTGAAGAAACGCCGGATCAGGCCTTTGCCATTCAGTCTGTTATAGAAGACATGGCTTCCGGGCAGCCCATGGATCGCCTTATTTGCGGTGATGTTGGCTTTGGCAAGACTGAAGTTGCGCTTCGTGCGGCCTTTATTGCTGCCATGAATGGCAAACAGGTTGCGCTTCTGGCTCCTACAACGCTCCTGACTGAACAGCATACCCGCACGTTTGCCGACCGTTTTGCTGCCTGGCCTGTCAGGATAGCTGAACTCTCACGCTTTCGCACGGCTGCCCAGGTTTCCCAGACTCTCCAGGCTTTGGCTGATGGCAGCATTGATATCGTTATTGGCACCCACAAGCTTTTGAGCAAAAATGTCCGGTTTGCCCGCCTGGGTCTTGTCATCATTGACGAAGAACACCGTTTTGGCGTCCGCCAGAAGGAAGCCTTGAAGGCCTTGCGAACTGATGTTGACGTCCTGACTCTGACTGCAACGCCTATTCCCCGGACGCTCGGTATGGCCCTGGAAGGTTTGCGCAGCTTTTCCATCATAGCTACGCCTCCGCAAAAGCGCCTGTCCATTAAAACCTTTATCCGTAGCGAGAACGACTCTGTCATTCGTGAAGCCTGTCTGCGTGAACTAAAGCGTGGTGGCCAGGTCTATTTTCTGCACAATGAAGTTGAAACAATCGAGAACCGGCGCCAGCGGCTGGAAAAGCTTGTACCCGAAGCACGAATTGCTGTTGCCCATGGCCAGATGCCTGAACGTGAGCTTGAGCGGGTTATGCGTGATTTTGTTGCACAGCGCTTTAACATTTTATTATGTACGACGATTATAGAAACCGGCATTGATGTCCCCAATGCAAACACCATGCTCATGCACCGGGCTGACAAATTTGGGCTTGCGCAACTGCACCAGCTGCGCGGGCGCATAGGACGCTCGCACCATCAGGCCTATGCCTATCTGCTTGTTAGTGATGCCCAGTCGCTTTCAAAGCAGGCGCAAAGGCGCCTGGATGTTATCCTGCAGATGGAAGAACTGGGCAGCGGGTTTTTACTGGCCATGCATGACCTGGAAATTCGCGGAGCTGGAGAAATTTTAGGTGAAGAGCAGTCCGGAGAAATTCAGGGCATTGGCTTTCAGCTCTATTCCGACATGCTCAAGGAAGCCGTTCGCGCCATGAAAATGGGTGAAGAACCGGATTTTGATTCGTCGTTTACGCAGGCAACTGAAGTCAATCTTCATGCCCCTGCCCTTTTGCCGACTGTCTATTGTGCGGGTGTCAATGAACGGCTTTCCCTGTACAAGCGCCTTGCCGGCAGTCAGACAGCAGAAGAGATTGATGATGTACAGGAAGAAATGATTGACCGGTTCGGGAAGCTGCCGCTGGAAGCCCGGACCCTGGTTGACTCTCACCGGTTGCGCATTCTGGCTAAAAGTGCCGGCATTACCAAGATTGATGCGCATGCCGAAGCCATTTCTCTGCAGTTTATGCAAAACCCGCCCATTGATTCCATGAAAATTATTGATCTTATTCAAAAAGACAGTAATATTCGTTTGAGCGGGCCCGAAAAATTGCGCATTTCAGTTCAGACGAATGACCTGGGTTCGCGTGTGGCAAAAATCAGGTCAACTATTTTGTCACTGCTTGAATGATCGGGCCTGTTTGCCGTACAGTTGTCTGTTTTTTCTCCCCCCGGCTTCAAAGACGGGGGCACCATCGGAGGCCAGAATGAAGAAAGATTTTTCCAAGCCAGCTGAATTTCTTGCTGCTGTTCCACATGACAGTCTGGCTCTTCAATTAGTACCAGACGAACTCAAGTCACTGCTGCTCTATTTCAAAGCTGTCCATGAAGAAGGAGGTACGCTTGAATATGTTCCTGAAGAACATAAAACACCCGTATTGTGTCTTATTGCTGTTCAGGAAGATGGCAGTGCACTCGAATTTGTCCCTCAAGAGCTTATAACTCCCGAACTCTGCCTTGTTGCCATCCTGCAGGACAGAGTTGCACTCAAATTTGTGCCTGAAGAGCTTAAAACACCCGAACTGTACAAGGTTGCTGTTTTGCACGATGTATGGGCACTCGAACATGTCCCCATTGAATTTATAACACCTGAACTCTGCCTTGGTGCTGTCCAGCAGGATGGGAGGGCACTTTATTTTGTACCGGATGAACTGAAAACCGAATATCTGAGTTTACTTGCCGTAGAGAATTCAGGTCTTGCCCTTGCTTTTGTTCCTGAAGAGCACAAATCACACGCGCTCTGCCTTATAGCTATTCAGGAAAACGGCTGGGCACTTGATTTTGTACCGGAAGAATTACAGACCACTTCCTTTTCGCTTATTGCTGTTCAGACAACAGCCAAAGCACTGCAGTTTGTTTCTGATGAACTCAAAACGCCGGAGTTGTGTCTTATAGCTGTTCAAAAAAATGGAAAGGCTCTTCAGTATGTACCTGAACACGTAAGGACACACGACATCTGCCTTGCCGCTGTTTTACAAAATCATGAAGCACTGGAATTTGTGCCGGAAGCTTATCGTGCTGAAATGCGCAACATTCTCATGGACCCGGAAAAACATCACCTGAGCAGTATGGGCCAGTCCGGCTGACTGCCAAAATAGTGCCGCTATTTTTTCACCTGTTGCACCCAAACTGCTGGGTGCTGCATAAACCTTTGTTTTTCAATGACTTTCAACTTGAGTTCCCGCTTGGTTTTGAACCTATGTATGTATGGATAATGTTTTTTTTATCTACCGGGCACGAGCGAGAACAACCAGTTGCGACTCAGCTATCTTTTTTACCGGGATGCTGTTCGCAAAAGCACGGTCTGGCTGTCTGCCTGGCCGCGCACTTCCTCCAATCATATTGATGATGTCGAAGTCGAGCTGCAAAGACATCGTATGGCAGGCTGGGAACTCGGACTGAATTACAGGGGATTCATCTCGACTGCAATCCTGGATGCTGCTCTCAGCTACATGCGTGGAACCGGATTTTTACGTTCCGGGCGGGCACCTGAAGAACCCTTTGGGGAAGGCACGTCACGCCCTGAAATCATCCTTGCAAACCTGTCTCTGAATATGCCGTTTTCCTTCCTGGAGCAAAATATGCGCTATACGTTCCAGTATCGCGGCCAGAAAAATCTCACACCACTTGTACCGCAGGACCGTTTTTCCATTGGCAACCGCTACACTGTAAGAGGATTTGATGGAGAGATGGTCCTGATGGGTGACAGAGGGTGGCTGGTGCGCAATGATCTTGGCATTGCAGTTCCCTGGGCCAGATCGGAATTTTATCTTGGGGTTGACTACGGAAAAGTCGGCGGCCCGGCTACAAAATACATGAGTGGCAACAGGCATCTGAGCGGTGCTGTCATTGGCATCAAAGGCACTCACCGGGGTTTTTACTGGGATTTTTTCGCAGGCGTACCGATTTCCAAGCCGGACGGATTCCAGACCATGAATGTTGTCTCCGGCTTCAATATCGGCTGGTCGTACTGATTGCCGATATACTGCCGGCGCTCATAAAATGCATAAGCACCTGTACTTTTAAAAATGAAAATGTGATGCAGGAGTCACCTTAAGCTGCTGAAATCAATGCACAAAAACATTGAAGCAGGTCAAGGTTTTCGGAAGCCCAGCCTGCATCTTATAGCTGCCGGCAGTATAATCGTAAAAACTGACCAAAATACAAGAAACAGCGCAACCCCGATGTCAGCTTTTGAACGGCTCTCTGGAACCATAGCGTTAGCTTCTTTCACGACGGTACTAAAAGCACCTTCAGCGGGTCTTAAATAAAGATGAAACTATCTCCATCAACAAGTCGCTTAAGGAGAGTCCGTTTAACGCTGAAGGGGCATTTCTGATTCTCGGCAACCAGAAGTGCAAGGTGTTTGATAATCAGATTTTGCCAAAAGAGCCAAACAGGAAAATGAGCGAGATTTATAAAAAATTTAAAATCGAATCACCTGTCAGCATTCCAATTGGTGGTAATACTTAGGGGTGGGAATTACGGATTAGCGTTATATTACCCTACCCACACGAAATAGCGAGGCCCCAATAAAGATGAAACTACCACCGCAGGAATAGCAAGAATAAGCCATCCCAAACAAAATATCGCAATATTTGCTAACATTCTGTTTCTTAATTTTCTTCCACGCTCATTTAAAATTTTATTTGTAAATGCCGTGAATGGACCTGTGATAAACCAAGTATCAATGACCACATCCACGTGGTTTGGCCAACAATATTTTTTCCAGAAAAAAAGAACTCTAAAAAGCATCACACCGCCTGCTAATAGCGAATACCCACTAACCAGCCAAACTGCAAAAGCGACCCCGGAAACCATTGAATCGGCAAAGTCAGCCCCACGATGCGAGGAATGACCAAGTCCCAGCACAAGAGAGATCGCCAGCAAAATGGCGCGATTTCTGATGATTTGTTTTACTTCATTTCCAACAGAATTAATCACCTGGACCTCCCGGCTCTGTCCGTATCAAGCGCCACGTATGCTCGTCTGTTATTGAAAATGTGCTGAATGGAAGTCTACCGCTAAAATTAACTGACCCGCCGTTCACATTGCTGTTATTGTCCATAATGAGAGAGAACCCAGGTCCACGACTAAGCAGGCTTAACCCGATATTCATGTTTCTGCTTTCTCCTAAAAAATTTGAAGCATCTCCCTGAACCACTCCAAACTTGAATCCGAGCGATGGGTCAAAACCATATCCTGTTCCTGTGGAGGCATACAATCCCCCGTCCAGCCGTGATTCACCCCATCCTGGATTGAAGAAGATTCCGAAACTGCCTGTTACTCCCCATACGATAACAGCCGTCGCAGATGGTGCGATAAACACAGTCGAAGAATCTGGCATTTCTCGGGGTATGTGAAGCAGATTATTGGTGCCTTCCCGATAATCTCCCTCATTGTAGTACATCGGTACTGAAGTAAGATCTAGCCAAAATTGCGATGACGCTATCAGGCTTTGCTGCTGACCAGATGTCATTCTGGATTCCAATTAAAAAAAACCTGTGGTGTTGAACTCGTTTAATTTGGGAAAAGACTGCCGCAAATCATAATAAGAGACAATCCCAAAAGAAATACTGCAAAATTTGCAAACATTCTGTTTCTTGCGTGCATCCCACGCTCATTTAATACTTCGCTTGTCCAGCCAATGAACGGCCTATTGTGAAAGTTATCATGGAACGTCTCCCAGTGATTTGGTCGGCGATATGTGCTCCACATAAAATTAATTTTAAAAGACATCGCCGCACCAACACAAAGCGAAAACATCATAACTGCCAAAAACGCTGCCTTGATGGACAGATATAGTAATTCATAAAAGTCAACATCAGGTTTTCTTAAAAAAAAACCGAAGCGTAATACCGATATTCCAATAAACGCAATTACGCGATTTCTGATGATTTGTTTTACTTCATTTACAACGGAATAGCTCATGACTAAACTCATGGTTAGAAGTTGGTGCCAGGAGCTTATCAGAAAACAACACGTCTCCCAATAAGCTGAAAGCCCTGATTTTACAGGAGATATTGCGATTGACCTCCTGTAAAACACGCAAGTTATTTGCTTTCAGTTCCTAAACTGTCTGTGTTTTGAAATATGGTTGCAAAAAAACCGATTGGAGAGGGGGTAACTCCAATACCAAGTGACCCTCCAATCACGTTTCTTTGCCTATCCAAAATTAAAGAGCCTCCAATAGCATACTGGCCTATCTTTGGCATGACATTTATGGTCATACTTTCTCCATCAATTTCGTCAAAAAGGATTCCCGCATGTAATGATGCCCCTAGTTCAGTACCATACACTCTCCCGGTTGAGATAAATAAACCTGTTGACTCATTCACTCCCGCAGTGGTGTAAATTCCAGCATTAGCTGATGCCCCCGATACAACAGAAGCCGTCCCATTCACGCTTAGAAAAACAGTCGCCGGTGACATTATTAACGTCATTTGTTCACGCAACTCTGCGGGACTTCCGTATTGAGCATACCACGCATTCGTATGTTCATCCCGATAAGATTGACCTATTCTTATCAGGTATTGCTGTTGATCAAGAGTCATCTCGGAAAAACGTTTGAAATCGAGCGGTTGCATGATTATTCGATTACCTAACCCAAGTGTAACATGACCCCCCAAAAAAGCCCCATTTTTTGCATAAAAACAACGCTTTTTTAGGCGTTTTTTTGAAAAAACCGTTTAAAATCAACACCCCTTTTTTTCAAAAATCGTTTTGTAGTGCCTTACAAATTCAATTGTGCTTGCAGTTGCTTCTTTTTTCGTATAAACTGTTGTCTGTAAAGAAACGAATCAACAGTGTTATCAAAAAGGCAGCTGCAAAATGTTCATTCGCAAGACAGCCACCAAAAAAATGGCTGATGGCACTCATTACACCACGTACCGTATTGCCGCTAATGAAAGAATCGAGGGCAAGGTCAGGCAGCGCACTCTTCTTACGATTGGCAGTGATTTTCAGCTTGATCAAAGCCTCTGGCCGGAATTGTGCAGGCGAATTGACGATTTGATCTATGGAAGACAGTCGTTTTTTCCGCCAGGACAGGAGATAGAGAGGTACGCACAGGATTTTGCTGCGAGAATACTGGCGCAACGTACGGTTGCGATTTCAAAGACAGAAGGAGACCAGGGCAAGTACAAGGAAATTGATATTACTGCAGTAGAAATGCTCAAGCCCCGCGCTGTAGGGGTGGAGCATGTTGCCATGTACGCAGCAAAAACCCTGCAACTGCCTGAAATTTTACGGGGAGCTGGATTTTCGGAAGTGCAGATTGCAACAGCCGTAGCCAGTATTGCGGGGCGAATGGCAAAGCCTGGCAGTGAAAGAAGCACATGGAACTGGCTGACAAAACAAAGTGCGATTGGCGAATTGCTGAATGTAGACTTTACCAAAAAGTCTGTCATGAGTCTGCATCGCGTATCTGACATGCTTGTTCGAAACCGGGAACAAATTGAAGCTGCGCTGTTCGAAACGATTCGAACCCTTTTCTTGCTTCAGGAAACTGTTGTTTTATATGATCTTTCGAATGTATATTTCGAGGGTGAAATGAAAAAAAACAGCATGGCAAAAAGAGGCAGATCCAAAGAGAAGCGCTCCGACGCGCCATTGCTTACGCTTGGTTTGGTACTGGACGGTGACGGGTTTATCAAAAAGTCCAGGGTTTTTGCCGGAAACGTCTATGAAGCCAGTACCGTGCAAGATATGCTCAAGGAACTTGAGGCCCCAAAAAAATCGCTGGTGGTTATGGATCGGGGAACGGCGACTCAGGAGGTTCTTGACTGGCTGGTATCGAGTGACTATCAGTATGTGGTCGTAAGCCGGGAAAAAGTACGCACATTTGACATGGACAAAGCCCAGACAATTCAAGTCTCCAACAGGCAGGAACTGAAGATTTACAGCGTACTCCACAAGGAAAAGTCAGAGACGCGCCTCTACTGTTACTCTCCGATGAGAGCGGCCAAAGAAAATGGGATTACAGAGAGATTCACTCAAAGATTTGAAGAAGGTCTGCGCAAATTGAACGAAGGACTTTCAAAGCCACGTACAAACAAAACATTGGAAAAGACGCAGCTTCGGATCGGCAGCCTGTCAAAACAAAGCAGAGGAATCAGCCAGCACTACAGGATCACGGTCACCGATAATGCCGAGACAAAAGAGCCGGGCAAACCTCTTTTGGCCACATCCGTCCATTTCGAAAGGATACCCGTCCAAGGCAGCAATGTCACTCACCCTGGCGTCTACTGCCTTCGAACCAATTCATTTGAGTTTAATGACGAGGCCCTCTGGAGAACCTATGTCATGCTCACTGATCTTGAATCCGTCTTCCGCACTCTCAAGTCAGAACTCGGGCTTCGCCCTGTATACCACCAGACTGCAGAGCGGGCAGAGGGACATCTGTTTATCACTGTCCTTGCCTATCAGTTCGTTCAGGTGATTCGCCGGAAGCTCAAGATACACGGGATACATGACAGTTGGCAAACGATTCGGGAGACTCTCAGTACGCAGCAGCGTATTACCCAGATTTTTCAGCAACGCCACGGAGCTGCTCTGCATGTCCGCAAAGCTACTATGCCCGAGGAAGATCAGCAAAAGATATACACTATCCTCAACTTGAATCACAATCCAGGAGGCAGCTTGCAAAGTTCATTTTCCTAAAATCAAAAAATGCGAAAAATACAAAGGTGTAGTGCCTTACGACCTCTGTTGCGCCTTGTATCGCTTTGATTCTATTGAACATTTTTTTTGGGATGTTACACTTGGGCTAATGTGTCAGACACAAGATAACTCTGCACTACGTCATCTTTTATATGGGCGACAACTTCATATCCCGTTGACAAGGACTCCTGTGGGACTTCAGTTATACCTTCAACCATTTTCAAAATAGTTGCACACCCCGGCCCAGAACTGTCCTTTTGACATCTGGTAAGCTTTTTTTCAAAATCTGCCAGATGCTGCATTCGGTTATTGACGTCTTCGTTTAACGCAGCCGCCGCTCCTGAAGCACCGCCCGTGGCAGCACCTATGCTACTGGCAATGATTGCGCCTGCAACTTCCTTTAACCCGTCGGGAAGATGTTTTGTTGCCTCTGTAATGAACGGTGCCGACAGGGCTGACGCTCCTGCGCCCAACGCACCTTCTACGTTACCAGCCAGACCGCCAACAACTGAGTGAAGTACCACGCGATAGATGCCACCCTCACCCCAGTTCATTTCCAGCTCTTCGGCTTGCCTGATCAGCGCGTTGTAAGCGGCTTCATCAGGCGCATGCATGGCTTGAGCGCGCAGTATGTTCGCTTCATTCAGTTTCGCCTGGGCATAGTCTCCGATGGCTTTGGACGCATTTTGCCCGAATGCAGCCGTAATCTGCGCGTGGGCCTGCACCCTTTCCAGCAGACTCTCTCCATCCCAGTCCCTGGACAGCGCATTACTGCTGTCCCTGTCACTGCTTGCATCGCGATTGAGATAGGCAATGGTGGTTTCAGCATCCATTCCGGTCAGTTCGATCTGCCGGCTTTCGTCCGTAATTTCGATACTGCCACCGCTGATCCCGCTTTGGGTATCGCTGCTCTGGCTTCCCTTTTCACCAGCGACTCCGGCTCCGGCAATGGGGCTGGTATTTTGGGCTAACAGGGCAGCTCTTCGGTCTGCGTCCGTTTTTGCGGTACTTTGATCGCCCACGCCAAAGTTCAGGCTGCCACTCAGACTGTAGCCTTTGGCCTTGTAGTCGGAATGATTGCTGATGTCCTGTACTGTCAGGCTTCCTGTTGTCAGGCTGTTTTTACCCTCTTCAATCGCCTTGTCCGTACTGGCGATGACAGCACCTGTCAAATCCGTGTTGCCCCTGACATTGATCTGGAAACCTTCATCACCCGCCTTGATCCCGCTTTGTTCAGTCACGCTGGCATAGGAACCCTCAACCCTGCTTTTGCTGAGGCCTCCTCCCACGCTGGACAGACCGTAACACAGGGGAGGAACACAGACACTGACTGAGATTCCACCGCTTTTCTGCTGGGCATCATAAGTGCTGGCATCCTGAAGGCTTGCAATATTGAGGTCACCTCCAACATCAGCAACAACCTGCTCTCCTTTTGCCACAGCTCCAATCAGATTGGTGTCGCGCCCTGATTCCAGGGTGAGTACATTGCCTGCATTGACATGGGTATTGCTCCACACAAGATCATCCCCATCCGCATTGCCTCTTCCTTTGGACAGGCCTGCCTGGAAAGAAATGCCACTCTGTGAGCCACCAACGGAAATTTTGATTCCTACAGAGGCACTGCTACTGCTGTTTTTACTGTGTAGCTCATTGGTATCCGCAGCAGCGGCCAGGCTGATATCGTTGTCTGCCCGAAGATTGACATCATTTCCTGCGACAATAGAACTTCCACGAACGGTGACATCTGACTCTGTTCCTGCACCGCTTGCAGTGATATTGACATTGTTTCCGGCATAGACTGTTGAGCCTGAGCCAACATCGCTTGAATTGACCGTCGTGCTTTCACTTTTGGATGTGCCAAGACTAATGGCTATTCCAAAGCCTCCTTTGTAGTCCGGGTCACTCATTACCGCGTCATATGCGTTTTTTGCAACAAGCCCAGTGGTGACACCCGCCATGGCAATCATTCGGGGATCATCCGTTTTTTCCTGCGCCTTATACATCTGGTGAGCAGTCTCAATGGCTGAAATTATGGGACTGCTGAGGGCAACCGAAATACCACTCTGTCTGGTCTTGTAGACATTGACTGTATGGCTGGTATTGCGCGCTTCAACAATATCGACTTTTTGCGCTTCGATATTGACATCACCTGCTGGAGCCCGAACATGGCTTCCAGTCTGGGTATAGTGATTGCCTGCCGCTATGTTGACATCTCCCTGGACAGAACCAATGCTTGATGCTGAGGCTGATGTACTGACGGTTCTGTTGTCATTGCTTTGCTGCTGGCTTCCAATCGTGATCCCGAAACCTCCGCCACTAAAAACGCCGCTCTTTTTCTCCTGCCTGAAATTGTTTTGAAACACGGCATTTTCTGCTGCTGCAACCCGGATATCGTTACCGGCATACAGAGAACTGCCATATTCCGAAACAACATGACTGCCTGTAATATCCAGGTCGCTCCCGGCATATACAGCAACCGTGTTGCCGCTAATAACGGTACCCTGCGCTTGAGATGCGTCAAGTGTATCTCTCGTGGTGATTGTTTTTTTCGATAAAAATCCTTTGCCTGTGTATTTGTGTGCCTCATCCACAAACTGGGTGTTCTCGGATGAAAGCAGATTGACGTTGTTATCGGCAAAGACATTCACAGCAGACTGTTCACTCATGACATAGGCACCACGGGCAGTGATGTCATTGCCTGCAACCAGGGTGACATCGCCTTTTGCCAAAATGCTGGAGCCAGCCTCTGCTGTGCCGGACTCCATGCGCCAGTTATCATTGTCCCATGTAATGCGGTTGCTGCTGGAGGTGTCTACTGTACCGAGATTGAGATCGTTCCCCGCCACCAAAGCCGTACTGCCGGATTCAGAACTGTTTCCAATCACCCCGGCATTGATATTGATATCATTGCCGGCCACCGCAAGCAGCACTCCATCCGCACTGCCGGTAATGTACAGGCCTGCTACGCGGCTTATACCCGTATTGCTGCTGACCGCGTTTGAACTGGTGCTGGTTGTACTCTCAACATTGATGTTGCCACCAGCAGTCGCATCCAGGCTGTTAATGGCATCAATTATTCCGCCAACATTATTGATGTCAGCCCGGGCAAGCATAAGCACATGTTCACTTGTCACCCGGCCGCCTATGTTGTTGATGTTTCCGGCAGTAATGGCAACAACATCACGGCCGGCAACAGTGCCATGACTGGTCATGTCACCTGCAAGACTGAGGCTGATCGTGTTGGCAGAAAGAAGCGCGCCATTACCCGTCAGGTCGCCTTCACGTGGCATCAGATAAAGCTGGGGGACCAGCGCAAGGGTTATTTCGCCATTGGGAAGCTCGACTTCTTTTTCTACCAGCCACACGATATCACTGGTCAATTGCGCAATCTGTGTGTCACTCAAAGCTACACCAGGGCGCATATCCCACTGCATCGCGTAGGTGATGCCGCTATCCAGTAACGCCATATACATCTGCTCGTTTGATGAATAACCTTCAAGGAAGCGGCGTCCCGTCAACTGTGCAACCTGTTCCTGAACCAGCTTCTGCTCATAAAAACCATCGCCAACACGCTTCATCAGGGCCGTCGGGTCAAGCCCAAGTTTGTTGAGCATGTAGTCAGAAGAAAGCCAGGTTCCGTAATTCGCAAATCGGGGATCCGTCTCAATGACATATCCCTGTGTCGCATCCGGGTTCACCTTGAACAGACTGTTGTTTGAAAGATTCAGGCCACCACCGCTGCCTGAATCGCCTGCACCAGATGTCTGGCTGCCGGCAAACTTCAGGGTGTTCAGACTGAACTCCGCAACCGAGGGCGCGGGATTGTAGCCCGCTGTACGAACATCGGACGTGTCACGACCTTTTTGATATCTCCGGGACCAG
>Ga0099364_10002764_pt1 | contig 27788 bp, 25 predicted proteins | sample TergutTh196P3_FD_73070 | JGI IMG/M metagenome (GOLD analysis project Ga0099364, IMG submission 73070) | Microcerotermes parvus P3 segment gut microbial communities from Pointe-Noire, Republic of the Congo - Th196 P3 | ecosystem: Host-associated > Arthropoda: Insects > Digestive system > Gut ... | reverse complement strand
CGACTCGGCCAAGGATCGTCAGGGCTTCATCGAAGGTCGCATTCTCGAAATCGAGAACAAGCTCGGCAACGCCCAGATCATCGACCCGAGCCTGCTCGATGCCGACGGACGTTGCGTGTTCGGCTCCACGGTCACGCTGGAAGACATGGATTCCGGCCAGACCATGACCTACCAGATCGTCGGAGACGACGAGGCGGACATCAAGGTGGGCAAGATTTCAGTGAGTTCTCCGGTGGCTCGCGCGCTCATTGGAAAGTACGCTGGGGATATCGCGGAAGTAGAGGCTCCGAGTGGCGTGCGGGAGTATGAGATTATCGGGGTGGCGTATGTTTGAGGCTGGGGGAGGCGAAAATCTCCCGGCGCGTTTCGTCACTGCCGTTACGCAATTGCTCGTTACCGTGTGGGTTGGCGGTATGTGGATGGTTGGCTACATCGTCACGCCTACGCTCTTTGCCGTGCTCGATGACCGAATACTAGCGGGCCATATTGCAGGGCGGCTGTTCGGTGTCGTTGCCTGGATCGGCTTTGGCACAGCGGCCTGGCTGCTCGGTTTCATGGCAGTGCGGCAGGGACGGATGGTACTGCGCCGGGCTGAATTTTGGGTTGTGGCGGTGATGCTTGTCTGTGTGGCGGTGGGATACATCCTCCAGATGGAGATGGCTGCGCTCAAGGCTGGACTGGAGTCGATGGACGTGATGGAAAGTGCACAGCGCGGGCGGTTCGCCATGTTGCATGGGGTGGCGAGCGTGATTTATCTTGTGCAGAGTTTGCTTGGGGGGTGGGTGGTTGTGGGAATGCGGTGGCTAGAATACAAAAAAACGTACATACAGTACGACAAGTTGGCAAGACTATGATAAAGTGACCCACCCTTTTTTATAAAGGAGGCATAGCGTGACTTCCGTTTTTCTTTTTTGTATTCTATTTATTCTTTTATTAAAGCCAGCTTTTATTTTCTGCGCATATGGTGTTAGTTTTACCTATTTTTATTTCTTAAAAAGTAAAATAACCCCCACTCAATACACAAGTGAAAACGGTGGTCTTCGTAAAAATAAAGTGAAGCGTATATTAGGTTTTTATGCAGGCGGCTTCATATTCTATTCAATATTGCAGACTGGAAAAATTCCATTTCATACTGTAAGAAATTTCATTTATCGATATGTTTATAAAGCAAATTTAATGGAAAATGTAATTATTTACTCTGGAGCAGAAATACGAAGTCCAGACAAATTAACCATTGGTAAAGGATCTATCATTGGACATCATAGTGTTTTAGATGCGCGTAATTTTATAGAAATTGGAGAAAACGTAAATTTTAGTCACGGTGTTTGGTTGTGGACCGAGCAACATAACCATAATGATCCTGATTTTAGCACCGAGTCTTCTAAAAAAAAGAAGATAACGATTTGCGACAGAGCATGGCTTGGTCCCAGGGTCATTGTTTTGCCAGGCTGTACAATTGGAGAAGGGGCCGTTGTTGGGGCAGGATCAGTTGTTACCAAGGATATTGAGCCGTTTTCGATCAACGCGGGTATTCCGGCCAAAAAAATAGGAGAAAGAAATAGAAAAATTAATTATATTCTCAAAGACAAACCTATACCATTTATATAGGCGTCATAAAATAATGGCTAATTCGAACGAATCGGAAATGGAGGCGAAAGACAATGACTGAAAGATTAGAGCGTACTCTTACCGTAGGTCTGTTATGGCATGCGCTTACATCGGGCAACCTTGGCGTGGGGGCATTGACCATAGGCCAGATGAAAATCATTACCGAAGCCGCACGGCGATGCGAGGCGCGGGTTCGTTTCATCATTATCAGCCCTTGCGAAGAAACACCGTTTCTAGTGGAAGGGTTCGAGATTGTAGATAGAGCAGAACTTTCCCGGCACGCTTTCATGACAGGCCGCTTCAAAGCGATCACATTATTGCGTCAATGTGACATTGTGTTCAATATATGCGCAGGAGATAGCTTCTCAGACATCTACGGTAACAAACGGTTAACAATGCAAGTTCTTGCAAATCTATTAGTACGGCTATACCGTAAGCCATTAGTTATGTCTCCCCAAACTATTGGTCCTTTTAGTTCTTTCTTTGGGAAATTGCTCGGTAAAATTGGATTGTCTGTTGCAAACCGTGTTTATGCTCGAGATCATCTATCTATGCAATACTTGAGTCAAACGAAATTTCATAATAAATCAGAAGAAGTGATTGATGTTGCGTTTGCACTGCCCTTTGAGCGACCGACTCGTGAAAGTAACGACCCTGTGCGAATTGGAATCAATGTGTCGGGTCTGCTTTATAACGGTGGTTATACTGGCCGCAATGAGTTTGGACTCACTCTGGACTACCGAGCTTTGGTTGAAGGTTCTTGCGAATTTTTTCTCTCTCAATCCAATGTGGAAGTGTATCTCGTTCCTCATGTTATCTCGGATGAAGTTGAAGTAGAAGATGATGTGCGAGCTAGTAAGAAGCTGATAGAACGATATCCAGGGCTTCGCTTGAGTCCGCGATTCTTCTCTCCGATTGAAGCAAAGAGTTTTATCTCAGGATTGGACTTTTTCACGGGCGCTCGTATGCATGCCTGTATTGCAGCATTCTCCAGTGGTGTGCCTGTATTACCGATGGCGTACAGTCGGAAATTCAATGGACTCTTCAATTCCCTGAAATATCCACATGTAGTTGACTGTCTGAATCTCGATACCACCAGCGCATTGCAGATGCTTACCCAGGCATTTGAGCATCGGACACAACTTGCTTCCGAGGTAGAAGTGGGGAACCGTATTGCTCAAACCAAGCTCGATGTTTACACTAAACAGGTCAGTGAATTGTTGAAGTTTGGGGAAACACAATAGTACTAACCACGTGTTAGTCCGCGTAACCAAGATCCTGCAATAGCTCTGAGTTGCCTGATGAAAGAAACTTCTTTTGCTGAGGCAAAAAGCCCCAAGTTTTTATAATTTGGCCTTGTTCTAAGTTTTAGTGCCAATGTGAAACCAAGCAAACGGGCAAGTAAAGTTCGCTTGCGTATAACTTGGTAAGGTTGCATTTTTTCTGCATTCGCCAGAGAATCTGCATCAAGGAAGATTTTTTTGTAGATTTCAGCCTCTTTTATGAGTTGTAATCCTGCGGTGGTGCGTGCAAGTACTAGACTACGTCCAGAAGTTTCAGTAAAAAGCGGATAACCTTTTTCGTCTGTATTCCATGCATCAGCGCAACTTATGTCTGCAAGTTCTCCTGTTCCATCGGGGCAAATCTTGCACCGAAATTGCAAGTCTCGACCCAGAATATGTCCCCATGATGTGTCATAATCCATTTCGGCTGACTGTCCATCTATTGTCTCTGCACAGGCTTTCCCAGGCCAACCATTTCCACGATACCTGAATTTGGAAACTTCATCAGGATCAAATCCCATTCTCCGAACAACTTCCTTTGTTGCATGTAGGCTTGGTGTTCCCGCACAAAAAAATGCGATTAAAAAAGGAAATTTTTTTTCAACTTCAACACGTGAACGGCCTAGCGATCTCAAGGCTGCAACATCACAAGGCTTTCCGATAAAAGCAAATACTCCATCTTGGTTTAAGCATTCCGAAAGACGTGACAGAGGTGCTGCGGGCGCATAGCGCGACCCTGCACCGCGTAGAATATCTTCGCGGGTACGGCTTATTTGTGCAATATTTTCGAATGGATTCTGATCTGAAGGAACAATATGGAGTACGCCTTGTACCTGTCCGGTTTCCAGTAAATGAATTGCAAGGGCACTCACGATACCGCCTGATGATCCTTTATATCTGATCTCATCATTCATTGCGTGACCTGTCATGATTTCTTTTACTGGTCCCCAAGTGGGGGTAAATGAATTATCACGACGTAAGTGAGAAACACTGATCCCTGGACAAACGTTGTTGAATAATTTGAGTTCTGAGTAGTTTAGTTCTCTGATTGTCTGTGGTCGAAGAAAGCCATCCGGGAAGATTTTCATCTTAGCCACGGTTTCCTCAAACATTTCTGCGCAGATACCGCAGCCGACACACAGATTGTTAGCGACGGTATAATTTATGGTTTTGTTCATAAACAAGGCCTCCATTAGAACAAAAATAAAACTTCCTATAAGCGATTGTAGTTAAACTGAAGCACGATTTTTAAAGATTGATTTGATATGTTTGCATAGTAGGTAGAGTAGCAAACATGGGATTATTTTAAATTTGAAGTTACTGTTGAGGTGGAATTTTTCGGAAATGGAAAAAGATCTGACTTTTTCTTGAAGAGGTCTATAAACATTTCAATTGAATATTCCCACCATCGGCTACTTTCAATACGTTCAATCGTTTCCTCATCAAAGCGCATCTTTATCAAACGAGCTGGATTTCCAGCAATCACAGCATAGGCTGGAACATCGTGGGTTACAATTGAACCTGCCCCGATAACAGAACCACGTCCAATGAATTTAACGCCAGGTAATACTGTAGCGTTATGTCCTATCCAAACATCGTCTTCTATATTCAACTCTCCGAATGGGAGAGTAATAATTTCCTTCAATCCTAGCTTTGGATTGTACAATATTGGATGCATTGAAATAGCGCTAATTGGATGATTTCTTGTAAATATTCGTACGCTATCTGCTATTGAGCAATAGCGACCAAATGTTACACCGGGATTTATTCTCGTTTCATCAAAGCAGCCGTAGGTATAAAGACCTGCTGTAATCCCGTAATTTTTGGCAAAATAATTGCGTAGTGATTGACTTGTAAACTGCTTACGTAGCATAACTTTCATCCTTAGTCTGTGGATTAAGTATGGAACAAAAGGGATTTTTATCATTTCGTTATAACCTCAAGTTAATGCAGGAACGAAAAACAAACAACCAAAAAACATCATGCTCATGCCTAGTATAACCGATGTTCTTGGGCCCATGCGGAACGTGCGCATCATCTGCAGTACACCAAGCAGAAGATTCGCCAGAATGGCCGCAATCAGCCAGCCTCGAGCTTGCATAGTATATGCCAAAAAACTTCCAGCAGGCAGCATAAACACTAGATGGATGGCAGTTGCTTTTGCCCGATACCCTTGATGGCCTACAGCAGTCAGAATTACACCCCACGCGGCAACGAAGAAACGTACGAAGAATAGTAAACCAAAAAGAGGGAGCAAAACAGCTAACTGGCTGTAGTTTTCTCCAAAAGCTAGATTGACGATCTGGTCCGAAAAATAAGCCAAGGCAAGGCCGAAGGTCATACCATATACAAGAAAAACGGCTTGTAGAATAAGTGCAGTATGTGATTTTTTTCCCTTATGAAGAGCATTTTTGGCCATTTCAGGTAGAAAAACATTGGACAAAATTGGTGCAGCTTGAGCGCCTCCTTGAAAGATACGCATTCCAGACTGATAAATACCGACAACGTCGATACCAGCGTAGATTCTAAGCACAATGCTGTCGATATTTCCGAATACGCTACCAAGGAGATTGTCAATCGCATAAGCCTTGGCACGCATTGCCAACTTGAATATGGTGTGGGCCGACTGTAACGAAAATGTGCCAAAGATCCGTTTGGAGGCCGGTAAAATCAGTGTAAGCTGCACAGCTTTTCCAGCCAGATGGGCAAGGGCGATTACCCCTGAATGTGGGGTTGTTGCCACTGCCGTTGCCACGAAGGCGAGTTGTATGATGGCCGCACATGCGGCAAGTTGGGATTCGCGGGCATAGTGTCCCACTGCCCGATACGCAACATAGAACGTATCCGAGATAATTTCCACGAGATGCACAAGCAAAAGTGCAAGAAGCAGTTCTGGGCGATCCACTATTGCTGAACCTCCCAGCGCGCACAGGAAAATACCTCCGGAGAGGATGAGGCGTAAGCTTAAAGATTCGCCTAAAATGTCTGCTACTCTTTCCGGATGCTGCGCAATTTCCTTGAGAAGCATGTTGCTCAATCCGTAGTTCGCAAGTAGAGCACAGAGAAGAGTGACACCATACCAGAACATGTAATGCCCAAACTCTTCCGGGCCGAGATGACGAGCAATCAGGATGAACAGAAGAAGACTCGTGCCTAGTCGCACGATACTACTTAGCCCCATCCAGAAAATGTTGCGAAACATGCGCCGATCTTTACGAGGACATTTGTTCGGCGGGTTTTTCCCAGACAAACGAGGTGCGTATTAGCGCGTTAGCGCCAATTAAACTATTATTGTCTTTAAAAAATGAAGCAGGCATCGCGTTGTCCTGTGGAAGAATCTGAAAGCGCCTTTTTACCCATATTGGGCAAACCCTATGCAAACAAGACTTTCAGGTTCGACTGATTGTATCTGTGGTTGGCAGATCATTCAACCAAGTCGATATTGGCGATCACCTCGACATGTCGTGCGATGTGTCGCCCATGTCCGCGCCCGGTTTGTTTGAAGGCTCTGGCCTCTGGGAATCTCTGGACAACCCGCTTGTCATTCTGCGCGTAGCGAAGCGAAGTCGCAGAATTCACACACCGCATGGATCCTGCGACTTCGCGCAGGATGACAAGCGGTGGATGCAGGGTTGTTCAGAGGTTCCCTATGGCATCGGCAAGGACTTCCTCCAGCGGCTGACGCAACTTCGGTTGATTGTCCTTCACGTACAATTGAGAAATGCTCCACAGGGTTCTTTGGCATGATCGATCCAAAAGACCAGAGTGGACGACCTTTTTACCCAATTTAGGGGATTTATCCGCTTGACTTATAAACAGATCAAGCACCAGTTGCTTTCGCGTCCCGCACTGTGTAAATTGAAATACGGGACGTGTCGCTACTTTCTCTTGGTCGCGCTTACATTATTGCTGTTATACGCCGCCTACGTGCGACTGCACCTACAACACCAAGTCCTGCCAGCAGCATGACATAGGTTTCGGGTTCTGGGACTGCCAGCAACGGCAGTGGATTGGTCACTACTCCGTCGCGCACTTCAAAGACATAGCGCCCGGCAACATCCGAGTTCAGGCTGTTATATATCAACTGGCCGCTGTTGAGGGTGAGCAGATGATTGTCGTCTGTCGAATACCCGTAGAGGTTTCCTTGCGCGCCGTAGCCAAAAAAGGAAGCACCTTGGTCTAATGCGCCGGTCCAGCCTTGCTCGAAAGTTCCATGCGTACTAAACCAGGCGAGGGGTTCTTCGAAAGTGAAAATGAAGTCAAAATCGCCATCCTTAATATCGGAGCGATCAACGAGTGTAAGTGAGAATGATTCGTAGTAGGTCCATAGCACCCCATGCATATAGCCATCACCGGCGATGTCATAGTAGAAGATTTCGTAGCCGGTGTAGGTTACCCAAGCTACAGATAGTGTGTTGTCACCAAAGTAATTCGAGAGCGTCACGTCCGAATAGTCGAAGGTGTCAGGGTTGAAGATGAACGGTGCAATGAAAGGGTCTGGTGCGAATTTCGTATTGGGCAAAGAAGAAAAAGTATAGTCAGCATCTCCGTTGCTAAAACTGATGCTGCCGTTGTCATGGACATAAAGTTGCGAATAGGTGTTACCGAAGAAGTTGACATCGAACCCGATATCAACCGCGGCACTCATCGCGCTGGTTGAGACGATAAGACCCGTGGCAAATACCGCAACAAGTTTTGTACGAAACAACATGACGGGCTCTCCTTTGGAATGGTTATTTTTGAATATCACTAATATTTTAGCAATAATCGTACCGTATACATAATATATTGATTTGACAGCATTAAATTCAAGCCTTCAATGGCGCCTGTAAAAATTTTCGACATTTATGCGTCAAAAGTCAAAGGCTCCCATATTTATCAGAATAGATACTGAGGTAGCTCTGTTGCTATTCAAAAAGTGGCGCCATAAAATGATATCAGGGTACAATGTTGTGTCTTTTGGAGAGCGCCCTGTGTGTTTAAGTCCGGATGTGTTCAGTGGCTCGAGGGGTCTGTGGTTGCTTTACAGTAAGAAGGATTGTTTGTGGATAAGGCGTCTTACATATGACAGGGTTGCGATCAAAACGCCTTGCAAAACACGGTTGCTTGCGGCAAAATTGTCTTACACGAGGAGAGTAAGGCATGTTGAGCCAGATGACAGGATGCCTAACCTGACCGAGTGCCACAGTTCCGGACTGCTTGAGCCAATGACCTGCCGTTAAAAATATTAACTTTTTCAAAGGGGGATATTTTCAGATGAAAACAAAAACAAGCTGGTTTGCCATTATTTTATTTATTTCCGTGCAATGTTTGCTTTCCGACGCTCAGGCGACTCCTCCATTGCACAATGATCCGAATTTCCGGGTGGGCGTTGCGGCTCATCCGGGTTGGGGAAACTCCACACACTGGAGTGGATATGGAAGCCGTGATACGGATATAGAAAGGCAGATTCATCTGGCCGCTGAAATGGGGGCAAAGGTTTACCGCATAGACGCGCCTGGTTTTACTGCGGATATCCTGGAAAGGGTCATCACCCTTTGCGAAAAATATGGTATGGAAGTTATGGCGATTGTTAGCAGTAGATCAGGTGCCAAAACCGTAGCGAAACGGTTTAAAGGAAGAGTCAAATACTATCAAGTGAACAACGAGATGAATTTTCAGGCGCATAAGGAGAAGTACAGTGGACTCCAAATAAGCCACTTCTGGATGTCGTCGGATACAGACCCTTTGCCTAAGGGCAAACAATATTTGGATGTTCTGATCACAGACGCTATCCAGACTATCAAGGAAGTTCGTGCGGAAGATCCAGGCGCGAAGATTCTGATCAACGGATACTGGATACATTACGCTTTTCTTGATTATGTTTTTACGAGACTCGCTATCGCGGGCGTCGATATCGACCTGATCGGTTGGAACTGGTATTCTCATGGGGAAAACAACAGGACAGCCCATCCTTCCACCAAAGATGGCTTGAATAGTGTAGCGAAATACTTGCATGACACTTATGGTAAAGATATCTTTATTTGCGAATTCAACATGTGGGTACCGAACTTTGATAGAATAAAAAACACCGGGCCTGTTGAGCAGCCTTCCGGCAATGGCAACGGCAAAATCGATCCATTCGAGGAAGAAAATATGGAGAGAGTAATCGGTCCCTATCTGGTTAACAATATCCGGTATTTATACAACAACAGAGCACAAAATCACATCAAAGGGATTATAATTTATGAGTTCCTGGAACAGCCGAATCAGCCCAACTCATTTGAAGCCAAATTCGGTATAACGTATGTCAAAACACTCGACGCCGCTCAGAGGCACTATCAGATATTGGGGCCCAAGCCGCAGTATTACGCTGTCCAGAGACTTCTGGGTGGCAGTCTTCTTCCGATAAAAAGGCTGAATTCTTCCTCTACACTGCCTGGATATACGATAAGAGTCTCCATTGTAGACGTGGATCCGAACGGCAACATTACGTCCTCGCAAGCAGGCGGCACAGCTACCGGGAGCGGGACGTACAAAGAAAACGCTGTCGTTACACTAACCGCCACCGCGAAGCCCGGAAGCGAATTCCTGGGCTGGTACAGAGGTGGAATCAGAATCAGTAAAAATCCTGTCTATAAATTCACCGCCGTTGAGGATGCCAACAATGGCGACAGAAACAGTACCGGCGGAAAGTTTGCGTATGAAGCGAGGTTTACGCACAAATGAAAACGCTATATATCTGAGCGAACTGGTTTATTTACAGTATTATTCGGCTCTTCATGGAGAATAAGTAGCGCAACCATTGTAGCCATAAACATAATGCCAAACATATGCGCCCACTCCATTTGGCTGTATCCGACGAGAACTGGATTCATGAAAGAAGAACCGATAGCAATGGAAAGCGTAGTGTTAAGTTTTTTTGCCCTCAATAGTACGGCGATTGTGAGCCAAACAGGAAATATCAGCCCAGCCAGCCCAAATTTCAGCGCAAGACCGATGTAGGAATTGTGTGGTATCGGTGAAGGTGTTTCAGACTTATTACCAATCATCGGCGGAAGATACTCACCGCCCAATCCTATTCCAATAAAAGGGTTTTGTTTTATTGTTTTTAATCCCCATGCTGTCTCATGCTTTCGCCATCCCCAACTTTCGCCACTATCTATTTCTGAACTAACACTTGCTGCACGATTTATGACTGCATCAAAGTAGTCAGGTAATAATAATGATGAAAAAGATGCTATTGTAAAAATAATTATTAGCATGGCTGTCCATATTTTAATAAAACTTTTCCAGCCTAACCACACTGAGGAAATAAATACGGTTACAAGAGTAACAATCCAGAATCCTCGGCCAAACGTTACGATAATGCCACACAATAACACCAATAAGACTGGAAATCCTATGCTGAACGCTATCTCATTTCTCACTAATCTGGCAAAAGTCAGCACGAATGAAAATGCAACAAATGTGCCAAACCCACCGAGAAAACTTCTATTTACATTACTGTCTACGCTACTGCCCGTAAATAATGAGCTAAAAAGATTGTTGGTCAAAATATGTATGCCTGTTATTGATTGAAATGTTGCTGCTGCCGCCACTAACGCTGAGAGCATTACAATAAAATTCACAACAGTATTAAATTGTTTTTTATCCTTAATACTAATAACAAGCAGCATTGCAAAGAACCAATAACAGAGTCCTCTTAATTCAAACACAATCCAATAAAATTTGTTATTATTTAAGAAAGCAACTAGTAGTGAGCAAACAACTAAAGCTGAAAAATAATACAATGGATACCACAAATTATGTTTTTTGAACTTGTCTATTCCCATCATTAAACGGACGAATCCAATTCCTATCAATAGAGCAAGAAACATATCTTCAGCGCGAAACCTTCCTCCTAACATGGGCAAAGTAGGTGTGAGTTGCTTTGGTATCAATCCAGAAGCAAGAACAAGCATCACAAGAACGGCGATGCGGAACTTTAAACAAGCAAGCACAATGAAAATTGGAACAAGCGAAAAAATCGCTGTATAAATTGGCGCAATTCCAGTACCAACACCGACTATAAATACAACAAATACCGCTCCAATGAATAAAAGAAAATTACTCAATGTAAGAAGCGGTTCCTTTACCGTTTTGGTCATGACTTTCTCCTTCCATTGCGATCTATTTAGTCAGCCCTGAACAACGGCCTATTTTCCGAAACAGTGCAGATAAGCAGCCGATATCCAGAACTCGGGCGGCAACGTTTTTCGAGCAAGCCCTGCCATATCAGGACAAAAAGAAGTTGCAGCTTCCTGAGACTCATGCGCAGGTTATGACCCGCCCTGTGGAGTACCGCGTGCAGGCGATTTCCCTGCTTACCCTTGAGCGTGGTGGTATCAATGATGAGTTTCCCGGTACTGATAGGCTTGATGACTTCTGCCTCGAAGACCGACCAGTCGATCAACCGCGCCAGCTTTACCAACGGATGGGACATGTTGATGACCTCATCAAGACTGTGATGGAACAGATCTGCGCTCTGAGGAGAAGATTCTTTGGGCTTCATCGGCGGAAAAATCTGCAAGAAACAGCCCGTATTTTAATTGATTTCATGCACTGTGGTTGCTCGGAAAATAAGGAGTCCAACGGATCGTATAATGTAGCGATCAGGAGGACGAAAAATGCAACAGATACCCAAGGGAACCTCTGAACAACTCTGCACCCACTGCTTGTCATCCTGCGCGAAGTCGCAGGATCCATGCGGTGTGTGGATTCTGCGACTTCGCTTCGCTACGCGCAGAATGACAAGAGGGTTGTTCAGAGGTTCCCAAGGGGATTCATACGACGGAATTCCGGCCAACCGCACTTGCGGCGACCTGATGGGCAGAGAGAAGATGGTCGCTTTCCGGGTGCATGCAAACCGCAAGGGCTGTGGCTGGATGTTGTCTGAAGATGGGCGCAACCCGTGCTCAGTCGCACTACGCCACTTGGTTCCATCCAGAGAATGTTAAGAAACATGCGCCGATCTTTACCTGGATATTTGTTCGACGAGTTTTTCCCGGTCAAACACCTTGCGTGCCAATGCATCAGCACCAATGATCAACAAGAGGGCACTCAAAAACAGCACCATGCCTGCGAATCCATGCAGAAAACCTTGTCCTGCCTCGTCGCCAAAGTAGTAAGTAATCAGAGTTAGCACCATAACACGGATAACGTTGGCAGTGAAGGAAATAGGCACGATCAGAAGCACCAGAGTCAAATTACGAGCAAATGATTCATGCCGAATCAAATTGAGATAAAGCAACCCGAGTGATTCCAGAGTAAACAGGGTGTTTAACCCAGCGCAGGCATTAGCGACGAGCAGTTGATATTGACCAATCTGGAGAATGACACCACTGCGGGCAATCGGATAACCCATCATGTAAAGCAGCAACTCGGTTACGTATGAGACCGCGGTTTTCATCGGTATTGAGATTGCATCACTAATGAATGCCGGCAGCGGAATCATGAAAAGCAGGAAAAACAGAGGGAACCAGACGACTTTAACTGAACGTGTACCAAGTAAAATTAACCCGGTGGCGAGCAATAAAAAAATGAGTGAACTAGCTTCAAGTAAAGTGATACTCTGTGAGCGGCCTACGAGGTAAAGCAGTAAACCGATAATCAGGATAACCCAGCCATAGGGGGAACTCTTTTGCCCAACACTCGCATCAAGCATTTCTGGCCATTTTTTGTAGAATAGCCATAATGCGACAGCGAGAACGATAGGGCTGTGAGCAAAATCGTCTAGTTGCCAGTAGTTTTGGTACAGGTGGATAAAAGTGGGAATAAACATGAAGCACAACCCAGCCAGGATGATGATCCATGGATATAAGGTTTTATGGTTGATATGAATCAGCTTTTTACCATTGGCAGGGGAGGAAACATTCATTTTATAGTCCTTGCGAAGTTTGAATATTATTTCGTTTATTCTTAATTATTAACCCAGATATTTGATGGGGAACGCAGGAACGCTGGTTATAAGATGCGACCCAATGAGACCTGAGTCCCCGAAAATAAAATAGCTCATCTTGCCCACCCTTATTTTTGCAGGTACAAAAGAATGCTAAACGAATTTTTCGGGCTTTTTTGACGCTGTGCAATCTCGCCAACCCAGGTAGAGAGTGCGCAAAAGATGATTGCAGCAAACCCGATTCATCCATGAGATCACTCGACGAATCAATCCTCCGGCAGTGATGTTCATTAGGGAACCTTTGAACAACCCCCCTTGTCATTGCAGTGCGTAGCGAAGCGAAGTCGCAGAATCCACACATCGCATGGATCCTGCGACTTCGCGCAGGATGACAAGCGGTGAATGCGGAGTTGTTCAGAGGTTCCTTAGAAAACAGGTCAGGCTTGACAGCACAACGCGCTTTCATTTGATCGACCTCCAAACAGATTCAGGACAATGAAATTTTATCAGAAGCGGCAGGCGTGAGGAAGTGCCCATGAGGCGTCCGGAACTATAGCAAATTTTTTCCTGAGTTTCAACCCCCTAATTTTATATATCTTTCTTCTAACTTTTTGGCCTCTTTTGTTATATCAAAACCACTATTTTTAGCCTCATTAATATGGCTTCTTCTTTTGATATTAGATAACTCCAGGCATTTTTTTGCCCAATAACGGGCTTCTTGCTTTAAGCTTACAAACGTTATTAAGTCACATATTTTTGTATCTATTGGGATAACATCAGAAGCTACACAAGGAAGCCCCGCTATTTGGGCTTCTATTAAAACCATTCCGAATCCTTCGTTTAGCGATGGAAATAATAATAAATCAAAAGCCTGATATACTTTATTTATATCATTTCTCGGAGGTAAAAATATAACTTTGTTTTCCAATTTTAAATCTTTTACTTTACATTTTATTTCTTCTAGCTTGGATCCATATTCCTCTCCAATAAAAAGTAACATTGAGTCCTTTTCTTTTTGTATTTCATTAAATACGTTTACAATAAATTCCTGGTTTTTTACTTTCACAAATCTTCCGACATGGCCTACTACGAATTTATTTTCAATGCCTAATTCTTTTCGTAGTTCATTTCTTGTGCTTGCATCATATTTAAATCTTTCTATATCTATAGCATTTTTAATAACAACGCCTTTTTCCTTAAAGGTATTTTTCCCAAACAGCCAATTACCAGCATATTCTGTGCAAGCATAATAATCTGTGGGAAATACTTTAGAAAATGGCCTTAATATATGTTTCATGATATTTTTTTTCCATTCGCCTCTTCCGGCTGTGCTATGATTATGAGCAATCCTGATTTGTATGCCACATTTTTTTGCCATATACAAAGGGAAAACACTTAACGTGTTTATGTGTGAATGTACTATAATGTATTTATTTTCTTTAAACACTCTTTTTAGTTCTTTTAAATACCTTCCGATTTTTTCATACGGAGGAACAATTATTATTCTGCCGCTCAGTGATTCTATTTCATCCCTGCAGGGTAATGTTGAGTCCTCATCAACAATAAAATCGAATTGCACTATTTCTCTATCTATATTACGAAAGTAATTCATTATAACTGCTTCAACTCCACCAGAACCCATTTTGCCGACAATATGAGCTATTCTAATTGGTTTATTCATGTTGTTTGGCTCCTTTTTATAAAATTTGTTAATGATATACAGCGCTTTGCAGTGAATCTTCGAAATGTGATTCGACACTCAGTAATGCGTGTTCGAGAGCATTTACCGAATTATTCCATGTAAACTTTGGTAATGATTTATGTCCTTCTATTAGGCGGTTGTTGGTAGTGAATGAGTCTGAAAGTGAATTGATCACTTCGGCCCAGTTTTGAGGATTGCCAGGTTTTAAAAATTGTGCTGCATCGCTCAGCACTTCTAATAGATAGGGGGCGTTGCCTGCGCGCATGGAGGAGTTCGGGCAGAAGGCCGGGGTGTCGACTCCATTGGAGGAAATGACGAAGATCCGTACATTGCCACGAGGCAGCTTACCGACCCTCGCGATAAGGTCAAGATCAAAGCGTTCTGCCAAGCCTGCAACACAGTTATTCGAATACCTGCCTAGACCTGTGTGTGTTCGGGAACCGAAAATGGAAAGGTTGTAAATCAGTTTCATTGTTCCTCCGGGGGAGTGCGTCGAAGCCCCAGCAATACCTCGGCCATCATGCGCGCGCGAGGCCAGTATCCCTGCATGGTGCGACGCAAAACCTGAAGAAATGCAAACAGGTAAACGGTAGGTAAAGCCCAGGGAAAAAAGCGGCGTGTTATAGCGAGTTTTCCCTGTATAGCATAGTATTCTGCCAGCATGCTACGGTGTGCACTTTTGCCTGATCCAAGTACTGCGCCTTCTTTGTGAAAAACAACTGCTTTGGGTGCGTATCCGAGTCGAAAGCCAGCCTTGCGCGCTCGTTCAGCCCAATCAATTTCCTCATAATAGAGAAAGTAATCTTCGCACATCAGCCCCACCTGATCGATGAATTCGGACGTTACCAGTGCTGAAGCGCCGGATACGTAGCGCATTCGGGCTTCTACGGAATTGGCATCCACAGTGCATGGCCAGGTTTTCCCATTGCCGATTTGGTACACGAGGCCAGAGAAAGGGTGGTAAGCAGATCCACCGAAAGCTTGCACGGTTTTTCTGTCGTGCGCATAAACGAGGGTACTTCCGCAGATACCAATGGATGTATCCTGCTTCATCCGGTCGATCATTCTGGACAAAGTTTCAGGTTCAACCTCCGTATCGTTATTTAGAAACCATATAAATTCCGTTTTTACGTCAGCAGGCGCGTGATGGTAAGCGAGGTTGTTGCCGCCCGCAAATCCCAGGTTGGATGGGCTTAGCACAAGCGTGACTCGAGGTATGGCGTTTCCTTCGGCGTAGTAGTCGAAAACCTGCGGTACTGCGGTTGACCGTTTACGCTCAGTATACTTTTCGATGAGGAAGTCTCGTAACCCGGTGGCCGAGTCATCTGGTGACCCATTCTCACAAACCACTGCGCACCAGTCGATATCAATTGTTCGTTCGAGGCTGCTGATGCAAGCACAGGTATCGGACGCCCTTTTCCAATTTACCAGGATGACCATGCAATGCATGTGATATTTCCTTATGCGAGGATAGTTGATTATATTCACGTTCAGATGAGACTGAGTGGCATTGGTTCTATTGAAGTGGGTTTGTGAAGCTGTTCAAGAGATAACTCAAAAGAGTGAAGGTCATAACAGAGTGATCAAGAGAGCTTTTCACAGATAATATTTTATAAAAAAGCAGTTGTGAAGGTGTATAGTGTATGATGATAATGGCGTAAGAAATGCAAGGCAGTATTGAGAGAAATAAAAAAGAGGGTGATGAAAAAAGAGAGAGCATTACTTCAAATCAACATCATTTTCCGATCCGATCAAGCCCACCAAAATTTTGCGATCTTTCAGTGTTAGCGACGATAGCAATGCTCGAATGAATTGATCCTGAAGAGCAAATGAATCTTGGGAATCTTTATTGATCTCGGAGACGCGAAAAAGAATGCCGTCAGGCATAATTCCCTTGAATCCGTAGCTGAATCGGGTAAGAGTCTGTTCGACTTGTCCTCGCACCAGTTTATCTCCCACCCGTATCCAGTAAGATACTGGTTCGTAACGCTCTCCGAGTCGCGCCGTAATGCGCATGATCGGAATCGTCTCTGAATCAAGGGAAATGGTATCTTTCCATTTGCTGGTTATATCAAATCCTTGTGCCGGATAGCACATTTCCGGTCTGTGTATTCGTTTGTGTGATGACTGATCTTCGCCGTAGGCCAGTGACAACATAATGCGACGACCATCACTGTTGACGTATGTACGCGACAGGGTTTGCGAGTAAAGGTCGCTCAATGCTTCCTGCGTCTGTGGGTTGACGACAGCCTGAATGCCCCCCTCAGGCATCTGCCAGTCATCGAACTGACGGGGGATAAGAGCCTCAAGATCGAACTGCGAGGCTTCAAACGCAATGCGCCGGGTCGGCGTGAGCGCGACCGATAGCATGGACGTGCCCAGCATGAGTACGGTAAGGATGATGGCGCGGCGGGTGAAGGGTGTCATATGGATTGTAAATGGTTGTATTGGTTAGAAATTTACAGGAAGCCGTCTTTTCACTGTGCAGACAAGTCAACTTCCTAAAATTGTGAGCTTGCCAAGCCTTACATAAAACGCACTCAGCCAGAACGGTGTTTAATCCTTAAAACGCTGCACCTGATTGTATAGTACAACATGGCGCAGCTTCACTCAATGCGCTTGTCACCGGTTTTCAATCTGTCCGGTTTTGTAGCACGCAAGTTGTCCGGTTGTCATACTGTCCGAAAGGAGGGCAGGTATGACAAAGACACAACTGCAACAGGAGTTACGGAAGATGAGATTCGAAAAAGCCTACGCGGGCTGGAACCAGGGTCGTTTGAGCCAAAGTGAAGCGGCGCAATTGCTGGTGGCCTTGTCCGTGGTGATGTCGGTGTGTATTGAGGCGGTGATTTGCTCTGCGCTTTGCTCTGTGTACGCTCGCCGAAATTTGACCAGTAGATGGTGTTAATGCGCGTTGAAAATTGACCAGGGTGTTACACCTATCCTGCCTGTTTTTTAGGCGGGGGATCGGATCATGGCTCGGGTGCTGGCCGCTGTGCCGCGCCATGGGCTGGAGGCGGTTGTGGTGGCCGCTGAGTTGGTGCTTGAACAAGGCGCGCTGAGCGCCGAGCATATTGAGAACGTTCTCTCGCGGCTTAATCACCCTGTGGTTCACAACGTGACACTGCACAACGGGCCCGTGCTCGGCCACGCACCCTTGGCCGACATGGATCGCTACGACCGCCTGCGAGTGCAGGAGGCCCACCATGCGTGCTGAACTCAAAGCCCTGCGGCTGTACGGCATGGCACAAGCCTGGGCCGATTTGGCGGGTAACGGCGGGCAAGACACTTTGGAACAAGCGCGTTGGCTCATTGAGCATCTGCTCGATGCCGAGACGCTCGATCGGCGCATTCGCTCGATCCGCTACCAGATGCACTCGGCCAAGTTCCCCACGCACCGTGATCTGGCCGGGTTCGAGTTCGATGCCTGCCCGCTGGACAGGAGCTTGATCGAACAACTGGCCTCATGCGCTTTCACACAGAAGGCCCACAACATTGTGCTCGTGGGCGGCACCGGCACGGGCAAAACCCACTTGGCCACCGCCTTGGGGGTGAGCGGTAATACCGGGCACGGCAAGCGGGTGCGTTTTTATTCTGCTGTCGATTGGGTCAATGCGCTGGAGCAGGAAAAAACCGCCGCCAAGCTTGGGCGCTTAGCCTACCGCATGCTGCAGGTCGACATGCTCATCATCGACGAGTTGGGCTATTTGCCGTTCAGTCCTTCGGGTGGGGCGCTGCTGTTTCACTTACTCTCCAAGCTCTATGAGCGTACCAGTGTGTTGATTACCACCAATTTGAGCTTCTCCGAGTGGGGCAGTGTCTTCGGTGACGCCAAGATGACCACGGCGTTGCTTGATCGGCTCACACACCACTGCCATATTCTGGAGACAGGCAATGATTCCTACCGATTCCGCCACAGTAGTGCGGCACAACGCCCCAGAATCAAGGCCAGAGAAGCCGAAAAACGCCCGACATTGCCGCCGGGCACAATCGAACCCTTTGCGGACTAGGCACCGCTTTGCGGGAAATGCCGCTCCGGGCTACGCCCTACACGGCATTTCCCGCAAAAAACATAGGAGGAAACCGAACCAATACGCTACACTTATCCACAGTCACAAGGTATGGTATGTGACTAAAGCCCCTGGTCAAAATTCAGTGCGCAGGGATGATCAATTTTGAACGAACAGAAACATCTAGGAAATGAATGAAATGCCCAACTCGGTGAACTGCGCATGAGGGGGGTGGAGCACGCTCAGTTCTCCGTCTCGGTTGTCGAGCAACCTGGCCTGAAGGGAGATTTGTTGGGTGCTCAGTATCATTGTTCGCTTGAACGGGACAATTTTACTTCTTCCGGCCCCACAACATGTTCGGCAAGGTAACTGTCCACCTCGCCAGAGAGGGGGACGCTCGCTTTTATTTCTTCATATTCTTCTTTTGTGATGGAAAATTTGTTCCAAAATTGTGTCTTGACTTTTTCGGAGCCTTCCGCTTTGGAAAGTATTCTGGGAATACGGACAGCATTTCCCATCGAACGTGTGTGATCCAGAACAATCAGAGGAGGGCATCCCTCATTCTCAATGATGGTATAGCGTTTAGCCGAGGAAGAAAGATCAATTCCTTTCTCCGGCCAGTCTACGCAAGCCCACTCTTTCAATTCCAAGTCACTCACAATGCGCGAAGCAAGGAATTGATCCGCTCTTTTTGAAAGTGGCACTGTTGCTTTGATCTCATCATATATTGCTTTTGAAATTGAAATATTATCAAAATCAGACCATAAGAACGGAACATCACCTTTTGGTTGAGGCAATAACCATCCGTGCCCTTTTACTTTGCCCTTCCCCCCCTCAAAACCAATGACCGGTGGGCATGAAGGATTTGTGATGACTTTATATGGTGTGGTCGAATCTTTGATGGTATCATCAGATAATTGTTTCAGACGGCCATAAGATTCGTCGCTGGATATGTTCTTGAAACAAAACTCTTAAATTATTTCTTCGTCATTCACAACAGAGGCAAGAAACTCATCTGCCTCTTTGGAAAGCGTTGTCGCGGCCTTGACTTCTTCGTATATTTCTCTTGTGATGAAAAAATTACCGGCAGCAATACTGTTCTCAACAAATGGCATGGAATTTTCCGAGTTTGCAACCATTTCCGTTGAGCCTAAACTCATCACCTTCCCTGGCGTTTTGTTAAAGGATATCACAGACGGACACGGAGGATTTGTAACGATCTGAAACGGAAGTTCTTTTGGAGAGAAAGCACGAGAAAAACATGTCAATTTGATTATTTCCTTCTCACTGACAACACGTTCAGCCAGATAGCGATCCACCTCATCGGAGAGCGGAACGTTGACTTTTATTTCTTCATACACTTCTTTTGTTATGGAAAGTCTGTCATGCGATTTCTTGATTTTTTCTGTGCCTTCCGTTTTGGAAAGTATTCTTGTCCTAAGAGAATACGCGTCTACTTTCAGAAACGTGAAATCCAGGGCAATCAGGGGTGGACATCCCTCATCCTGAATAATGGCATAGCCTTTAAGCAAGGGATGGTCAATTATTTTCTTTGGCCAGAGTACGCAAGTCCACTCCTTCATCTCCAGGTCGCTCACAACGCTTGAAGCAAGAAATTTATCGACTTCCCTGGAAAGCGAATGTTTTTTTTTGACTTCTTCGTAGGCATCTTTTGTGAGAGCAAAATACTTGTAATTTTCGTAATTCTCGTCATCGTCCAGCCTTCTCCTCTTGCCAATCCACTTTACCTTTTCATAGCCTTCTGCCTTGGTCATGATGGTGATGCCAGCTTTTATCTTCCCCGGTTCCTCGGTTAAACGTATTATAGGCGGACAACTCTCATGCCCGCTTCCCGTGCTGTTAAAGTAATGCATACAAGCCCACTCACGCTTGTTTGGTTGCGTAATCCATAATGTTATAAAATGATAAGCCACACCAATCAGGAGAGCGAACGAAATAGCTACCAGCCAACGCTTGGCGAGCTTGCGTTTCGTTTTCATGATTGCCTCGAATCTAATGAATCGGCAAAAATTATTTTTTCTGCTTCAATTCATCGATTCTTTTCTGATACCAGTCATTGAATGACAACACTGACCATTTCGGAGTTTCAGGCATTGATGAGAAATTTGTGTTTGCAGAAAAGATGTCAAACGTTTTTGGAATGACTCCGTATTGTTTAACCTCTATCGAATTTCCCTCATTATAGATAAAGAACCAACGAGAAATGCGAGGAAAGTCATAATAATAAGACAGCATGCCAGGAGAGTTTTGAGTCACCGTGATCGACTCCCCCCCGTCTTTTGTTGCAGAAAAGTAATAAGGAGATGAGAGCACAGACTGTGTTAATCCTCCCGGAGTCATTGACGTACCAAATGGTTCCCACCAGCCGTCCCCCAAACCTGCACGAAGCGCGTCGAAAGTTCGGGTGACACAATTATCTTCGTATTTCCAATCTGAGCGTTTTGAGTTTTGATTGAAGGTGTAGTATTTATCGGCTATCAAATTCATTTGATCTTCTGTGACCAATATGAAATGATGGGTGGAACTTAGCACGTTCAAGTTGGGTTCAGAATACTCCCTAAGGGGCGTTCCATGTGGTGTGGGCGTTCCAACCGGTGTTTCCGTAAAGGAACTAAATGTTCCGATGCCTGGTATGGAAAGACCGACATGCCCCCACGGGTTTTTAGCATCTACGACACCATCGAAGAACACGTCAACCACGCCTAAGTAAGGCTCCCCGATGACTCTGCCGTATTGCCTCGAAATGAAATTCAGCTCCTTATTCCATTGCCAAGCGGGCATCGCTATGGACCAACTCTCTTCCTTTCCGTCTTTGTATGCGATGAAATCCTTTATTTTGAATTCATATATATTGTTGCCCGCCTCTTGCGCCATTGTTTTTTGTGCTATGCAAGCATCGGAGGAGGAGCCTCCGGGGCAGGTATTTCTGAGGTCAAGGTCTCTTTTCAAGGATAGGTTCTGCAACTCATCAAACCTGTTTACAACTTTCGCATGACCCGAAAGTGTTTCTTGAGCAAGGAAAAGATCTTTTTCGCACATCTTCAGGTATCTTTTGCCGTCCTCAAATCTTTGATAGTAGTGTTCCCGATCTTTTAGGAGGGGTTCCAGTGCTGACTCAAGGTTTTTCACATAGGCTGAACTGCATGAACTCTCGGAAAAAGTACATTCGAATAATTTGTACTCCAGCACATGTATCTTTTTATTCAGTTCGGCGATCTTTTCTTCCGCGTGGGCGATCGTGTTTTTCGCGTTTTCAATCCCGTTTTCCGCTTTGGCGACATCTTCTTCCGCTTCGGCAAGCCCTTTTTTCGCTTCGGCGATTTCTTTTAGAGCTTTGTCAAACTCTTCTTGCTCTGACGGTACATCCGGAGATGGACGCTTCTGGTTCAACCAGTTATTCTCCACCGCATTCTGAGCCACCATCCCACCCGTGACAGTGCTGGCTACGTCTCCTGAGAACGCACCAATCCCTGCGCCGAGCAATCCCGTGATATTCGAGATGATTTGCTTCTGATGCGCATCCAACTCGCTCGAATCGTTCACCCCATAGAGCCACTGCGCCAGCAGAGGCGCAGCCGCTTCCGCGCCGCCTGCCGCCAGAGCCGCTGTGAGCGGATCATTACCGCCAGCGGCCGCCACCGCTGCGCCCAGAATGGCATGCGCTAGGATATGCGCCGCCTGCTGGTCGGGATGATTGGCAAAGTAATCCCCGATGGCCTTGGCCGCAAAGGGACTGGCCGCCGCTGCGAGCGAACCGCCGATGCCGCTGGCCGGGGCGTAGAGCCCCATTGCCACGCTGTCGATCACCAGCCCCAGGTTTTGCCAGTCGTCAATCTTCTGCTGTATTGCCGCGCGATGGGCGTCGGTGGGCGCTTCTTCAAGCGCCTTCTTGAGATCATCAATCTTCCCGTTGATCTGCGCCTTGATCTCCTGACGGGTGCTGTCGAACTGCTGCGTGACCCGCACTTGCAGGTCGAGCTCTTTCTGTAGCTGATTCCTGTCGAAATTGTTCGCCAGTGCGCCACTGTGCTCTGTGGCCGTGTCCGTGGTGATGTCGGTGCGAACGGAGGCAAGAATTTGTTCCGTGCTCTGACCCGTCTTTTCTTGAGCTGCTCGGTCGGTGATGGCGATGTTGGCCGTGTTGATGCCGCTGTGGGTGATGCTCTTTTCTTGTTCGCTGTCATAGCCGAAACCGATGGCCTTGCTGAAAGTGTCCTTCGCCTTATCTTTGTCCATGCCATAGCGCGCATGGTTAGCCTCGGCACTGCTGTAGCCCATGCCGATACCAAAAGCCATCCCCCTGTATTGGCTGTGATTGGCAATGTCGCTGGCCGTAAGCGTGCCGGTCGTGAAGTGGTTCAGCCCGGCGTCTTCAGCCGCTTGCGTACTGGTAATGAGCGCGCCCTTCAGATCGGTATGCCCCCCGACGTTGATCTGATAACCGTCGTCCCCGGCAAAGATGCCCGATTGCTCGACCACGCTCGCGTAGTCCGCATCCATCCTCGATTGACCATAACCGCCCGAAGCGGAGAAGCCATAGCCGAACGTAACCTGGGCGTTGATGCTCTCCTGCCGGCCCTTGAACGTGGCCGTGTCTTGCAGGCTCTCGATGGTGAGAGAAGCCGCATCGAGCTTGACGCCCTGACCGAAGAGTTGCGCCCCGCGCAGGGTGGTGGCCCCGCCGCTCTGGAGCACGGTCTGGCTTTGCGCGTCCCCAACATGGGTATTGCGCCACGAAGTCTCGGTTCCGTCCCCGAAGCCATGCGCATAATTGCCGCCGATCGTAAAGCCGAGGCTCGCGCCATTGCCGAAGACAATGGCTGCGCCAACATTAAACCCCCACGCCTGGTTGCTGCTGTCCAGGGTCTGGCCCTGCTCAAAAGCCAGCAAATTGATGGCGTTATCCGCCTCAAGATACGTACCGCCCAACCCCGCAACGTCCGAACCGATAATGTTGATGTTGGAACGTTCATCCGCGCCCGTAGCGATCAGGGTTGCCGCGCCCCCGGCGCTCACCTGGCTGGGGCTGGCCGTAAACCCTTCGATGTGCTCTTCCATCCGGTTGTGCTGCTCGCCATAAGTGATGCTGACGCTGATTCCGGAAGCGACGCCGCCGTTTTGCATGACCCCGTTCATGGCCCCGGCGCTCTGGAAAGTGTTCCAGCCAGCGTTGACGATGGACATGGCGTTGACCCGATCATTCTTGCTCTGGTTGAAATCCTTGTAGGTGTTGAGGGTAGTGCGGAGCATCTCGACGATGGGCACATTGAGCGCCACGGTGAGGCCGCTTTGGTCGTATCGGTACAGATAGTCACTCGTATAACGGTCTTGCGCGGCCACGATGTCGATCTGTTTGGCCAGAATGGCGACATCGCCCAGCGGAGCAGAAACGATACTGCCCGTTTGCTGGTAGTGTTCTCCAGCCACGATCAGGGTGTCCCCGGCAAGGCTGCCCACCATGGCGGGGGTGTGGAAGAGGTTGGCGTCCTGAATCTGGACCTGCTCGGTCTTCTCGCCGATTGTAATGCCGAGACCGCCCGTACCCATCAACCCGGAGGTGGTCTTGATGGTCTCGGAGAACCCGCTGAAGGCGTTCTGGCCCGCCGCAAGATGGATGTCCCGATCCGCCACGAGGGTAGTGCCTTCGTCCGAAATGACATTGCTGCCCGAGACGTGGATGTCCTGCCCGGCCACGAGTTGGACTTGGTTGCCCGTGACGTTCGTGGCCACGGCCTGATCGCTTTGGCTCTCGTAACGCTGTACCGTAGTGGTGCTGGAGAGCGTGCCGTCATGCTCGGTGCGCACGCTGAAACGCTCGTCGGTGGTTTCGCGCCCGGCTTCGAGCCGGATGTCTTCAGCCGCTTGCAGGTGGACCGTGCCCGCCGTGCTGTCGATCTCGGCGGCGCGCGCGTGAATGGAACCGTCGCTCACGAGTGCGATGTCGCCCTGGGCCTGGATCAGCGTGCCGACTTCGGTGTGGCGTTCGCTCAGGATCTGGTTCTCTTCGTCCGTGTAGGTGTGATCCTTGCGGTGCGTCTGCACGGTCGCCAGTTCAATGTTCTTGCCGGCGTGCAGGGAGACGTCGCCCGTGCTGGCCACAAGAGTGCCCGCCAGATGAATGTCGTTACCCGCCTGCAGGAAGAGTTGCCCGTTCGGGTTGGTGACGAGGATGCTCGCCACCTGGTCGATGTTCTCGGCCGTAAAATGGCTCAGCTCGACGCGGTTCTCTGAATAGTGGGTGGTGCTCGTGCTGGTGAGGTTGTTGCCCGCCTCGAGCAGCATGGCTTCCTGGGCGACGATCTGTCCGCCCGTGTTGGTGAGATTGTTTTCGGCCTGGGCAATGACGACGTTGCCCTGGATCGACCCGCCCGTGTTGTGCAGGTTCTGTAGGTTGGGATGATCGCAGCGAATCCCAACTGAGGTGCGTTCCAGAATGGAAAGGCCATTTGTCATGCGCGGCTGCATCTCATGTGGTTGCCTTCCTCCTGGTGTTGGGGTTCGCAAGGCTCACCACAACTGAATTGCTTGTCCGGGCACGCTACCGCCATTGCCGTGACACGGGCGGCACGCGGAATGTTCATGAGTTGTTTTGTGGCATGTTTTTATAAAATAAACATATCACATTTCCGTTCCTTCATGCTATCCCGTCTCAATTCTTCGGGATACCTTTGATGGCAAAATAATAGTGGGACTGTAGGAGAAGAGCGTACCGATCATTTCAACACCCTGCTCGCACACCCACCCCTATGCTCACACCATTTATCATAATCTTCAAAATCATATAAATCCAAGTCTTCTTTAAACACGTTATTCCTGAATTTGCGATAGTCGAGGCAATTCATCCTTGTTTCTCTCACAAAATTCCCGTTTTTTATCTCTATTATAATATAGTTTTCATAATACGATGTAACTTTCCCGCCCGTCATTCTCGAGGCCGCACACGATGCGTATTTTCTCTCATATTTTTTCTTTATATCGCCGTCTGGTATGATCAGAAATCCTGAAAACCAATCTATTTTTAGCTCAGGTTGTCCTGTGAGAGATTCGGGTAAAACGCTTTCTAAAACAGGCTCTCCATGCTCTTTGCTGCCAACATGAAATCCAATATTTTTCAGAAATAATTCATTGTTTTTAATCTCGTATGTGGCAATATAGCCTCTAATTAAGTTATAGCTTCGAGCAAGAAATTTCGGTCGTTTTTCTGGGTGTTTTTTGAAATATTCATACAGAGGTTCGCTATACAAAATATGCTCTTTAGAATTATAAAAAAGATATTCTGGATGCTGTTCCCAAACAAATGTATGATCATCCCTGTTCTCATACCATTGATCTCTCTCCTTCTGATTAGTGCGCGCATCTCCGTGTTTTTGCTTGTCTATGAATTGTTGGTATTCGAGGCAATTCATTCTTATTTCTTTCACAAAATTACCATTTTTTATCTCTATGAGAATATAGTTCTCATACATTGATGAAGATCTCATAGGAAAACGAAAAGACGCGCATGTATGCTTTCTTCTTCTATCGCTTTCCGGCACAACCAGAAACCCAGAAAACCAGTCTATTTTCAGCGCGGATTGTTCGTCCATAAGAAATTCAGGTGAAACGTTTCCCGATGCTTCAAGCCATCCACCTATCGTTCTATCAGCACGAGTTCCAATATATTTTAGAAACAATTCATTATTTTTAATCTCATACGTGGCAATATAGTCTTCAGTTATGCTAATGTCAGAACCAGCAGGAGATTTAGGCCGTTTTTCTGGATATTTTTTAAAATACTCATACATAAACTCATTATACAATAAGTATTCTCTACCATTATAAATGAGACGTTCTGGCGCACGATGCCCTGTTACATTTGCATAAATAATGGTTGAAAACGAGGTTACAAACATGAAAAAAAAAGCACGAAAAATCATTTACCCCCTCCAAAAAAACCTGTTAGAACCGTAAGACAGATGAAGTGAAGGGTACTCATCATTTTACATCCTCATCACAGAAAAAAACAGACTCGACGCGATCGATCCTTGTTTTTACCCCTCTTAACTTTTCGTCGGTATGCCATAAAATTTACCTCCCCTTATTTTTTTGTTGTTTATCCAACCATTGTTTTATGTCTTCAGCACGATAGAACTCATTATTGTATTTACCGACAAGATTACTAAGATCAACAGAATTAGTTATATAATCGCTAAACGCATAATATGAAGATCGACATGGCAGGTTCATAGCGGTGCACGCAATCCGTTCATAGTTCATTGCACCCACTTCCCACGGTGGCGTAGTGCTGCTTGGTGGAAGTGTTTTATCATCAGGACGGCCAATTCCTTTGGCAAGTTCATATGCATGCCAAAGGTCGTGCAGGAAATTTAGAATTGCAGGACGATAAACAAGTCCCGTCTCCTCGTCCTTGTATACCATATAATCAGGGTTGATCCATATTGTTGATCCAGTACCTGATCCAGGAGTAGTGCCATCCGCTTTGATGTACCCATTTTCATTGATAAGTCCATTTTCATGTTTCTGAGGGTATGGTCCTGTTCGTATTTCTGCTTCAACGGTCTCAATAATATAGACTTTAAGAGGTGATTTGTCTAAAAATTCTACAAACTGTTGAGGGTTAGGATGTGTTTTTAAGAACGTTATAAGTGCTTCGCCATCAGGGAGTTTCTTTAACTCTTCTACAAGTTTCTCGTCGGCAAATGATATTTCTCCTGATGCTATTCTTCTGAGAAAGTCTTCAATTTTTCTCTTGAAGAGTATTTCATTCTCCAAGAGATCTTTTTCGCTTGCTCCTTTTTCGCTGAAAGGATCTATTTTAACATCCTTTTCTGTTACTTCTCCTGTTTTTTCGTTATACCTATAAAACTTAAGCAAGAGGTCATTATTCTCCACCGCATTCTGAGCCACCATCCCGCCCGTGACGGTGTTTGCTATATCCCCTGAGAACGCACCAATCCCTGCGCCGAGCAATCCCGTGATATTCGAGATGATTTGCTTCTGATGCGCATCCAACTCGCGCGAATCGCTCACCCCATAGAGCCACTGCGCCAGCAGAGGCGCAGCCGCTTCCGCCCCGCCTGCCGCCAGAGCCGCCGTGAGCGGATCATTACCGCCCGCCGCCGCCACCGCTGCGCCCAGAATGGCATGCGCTAGGATATGCGCCGCCTGCTGGTCGGGATGATTGGCAAAGTAATCCCCGATGGCCTTGGCCGCAAAGGGACTGGCCGCCGCTGCGAGCGAACCGC
>Ga0099364_10002763_pt1 | contig 27789 bp, 20 predicted proteins | sample TergutTh196P3_FD_73070 | JGI IMG/M metagenome (GOLD analysis project Ga0099364, IMG submission 73070) | Microcerotermes parvus P3 segment gut microbial communities from Pointe-Noire, Republic of the Congo - Th196 P3 | ecosystem: Host-associated > Arthropoda: Insects > Digestive system > Gut ... | reverse complement strand
CATAAATTTTTTGTATAATGAAGAAGTATATTGTTTTTTTAGGAGTAGCATTTTTGATAAATGCACAGGCAATTTTTTGCCAAGTAGATATAACTGGTATGACTGACGGAAGCGTGATTAGCGCGGAAATCACGAATGCGTTAGGTACGTTTGGGTGGGTAGTGGTTGAAGGCACGACAACCATTGACGATGAGATTTTGCTCAATATCACCAAAGACGAAGGCGTGGTGTGGGAGGCACAACTGACGGGAAGCACCAACGGTAATTTAGTGCATGTCACAGGTGCGGGTACGTTCGCAGCCTTTGGCGGCGCTATTACCCAAAACGGCGAGGGCATCGCAGTTTATAACGCAGGTACAGGCTTTGTATTCATTATGGACGGCACGTTTAGCGCAACCACAGGCATTGCGATTAATAACGCTTCCACAGGCGCGATCAGTGTGTCTGGCGGCACGGTTAGCGCAACCACAGGCATTGCGATTAATAACGCTTCAACAGGCGTTATTACCATTGAGCAGGAAGACGCAAATTATCCAACGCAGGTAACATCTGAAAACACGACCGCAACGCAAGGTACGATTACATTGACAGACACCGAGGCTAACTCCGCAGCGCGATTGATTATTACAGACGGCACAGTGCAAAATACGGCGACAAACGCCAACGCCCACGCCATTTATAATGGTAGCACACAGGGCGCCGTTCATTTGCTTGGCGGCACGGTTAGCGTTACAACAGGTATTGCCGTTTTGCTGGCAGGGGCATCAAGCAGCGCATTTGCAGATGCAGGCGCAACAATTACCGCAACCGGCGGCACAATGTTCTCTACCACAGGCACAAACGCAATAGCCATTCAGAAAACAGACAGCCAAACGGAATATACAGCCTTTACCACCAATGGTTTGACTTTAACCCCCGTCGCCGCCACTGCTTTTTGGTTTAACAACGCCGACGGCGATGGCGGAATATCCTACGCCCGAAACACAAACAACGGATTTATCCCAGTGGCAGCCGTAACGGTACTCAAAGCCGACCCCAACATGAGCGGCGTAACTTTTCCCGACGGTAATGTAACCTACAACGGCTCGCCTCACAGCATCGAAGTTAGCGGCTTGCCCGCAGGCGCAACTGTTACCTACGCGGGCAACGCCCAAATCAACGCAGGCGAATACACGGTAACGGCTAATTTTGCATCTTCCGACGCGAATAATTACAACGCGCCCGCGCCCGCCTCAATGACTGCCACCCTTACCATCAACCGCGCCCTTCTCACCCTCACGGCAAACGATGAAGAAATAGAATTTGGCGATGATGCGCCTACCGAATACACCTACTTTCTAACAGGTCTTGTGAACAATGAAACCGCAGCGGTCATCACCACCCCGCCCACCTTTTCATTAGACCGTCCATTCGACAATCCTGCCGTATCCGAAACCTTTATCATCGAGCCAAGCGGCGCCGCTGCTGCAAACTACGATATAACCTACGAAACGGGTACATTGACGATAATAGCATGTAATCACAACATGGTAGAACACATAACCGATGCGGCAACTTGCGAAGACGCTGGCGCAGGCTTCCACAAATGTACCAAATGCGATACGGAAGTTCCATTTACCATTGCTGCATTAGGACACGTTTTCAGTCTTTGGGAAACGACCACTCCTGCCACCGCCACCACAGACGGCGTTGAAACGGAAAAATGCAGTCGTTGCGGCGCATTAGGCAGCGTCACCCGCCCGATACCTGCAACAGGCAACGTCACCAACGTTCCCGAACTGCCAGCCGAAAACCCGCTTCGCGCTTATGTACGCAACGGCTTATTGCACATAACAGGCTTAACCGCCGGCGAAACGATAAGTATCTACACTTCGTCTGGCGTATTAGTACATCAAACCATCGCCACCCCCGAAATGGATATAAACCTTACAACGCAAGGAGTGTATATCATTCAGTCGGGGGAAAATACGGTAAGAGTAGTAGTTAGTCTGTAGTCTGTAGTCTGTAGCCCTTTGCTAAAGACTAACGACTAACGACTAACGACTAAAAAAAACGGGTTGTTCTGAAAAGAGCAACCTGTTTTTTTGTTGGATTACGTTGTATGTGTTGCTGCCTAAGTTTCAGGAATTAGATTGATAATTAATACCCATGTTTTCAGCCCGTTTGTGCCATTTATCTTTTGCTAATTGTTGCATATCAACTTGTGTGTCGCGTTCGTCAATAATTTCAAAACCAAAAATTGTTTCAATAATGTCCTCGATGGTCACTATTCCTGCAATACCGCCGTGTTCGTCGACTAATACTGCAATCTGTTCTTTCTTTTCTAAAAGTATATCAAACAGTTTGGGAATAGTGATATTTTCAAAACATATAACTATCTGACGTTTAAATTCGCCAACAGGCGTGCTATCCAAGCCTTTGCTCAAATAGTCGGTAATGTCGTGTTTTAATACATATCCTGTGATATTGTCTGGATTGTTGTGATATAGCGGGAATCGTGAAAATTTACTAACATCAGGATTGGCAAAAAAATCCTTGATACTTGTGTTGTCCTGTATGGAAACTACCACAGTTCGCGGAGTCATTACTTCGGTTGCTTTCTTCGAACGCAACAAAATAAGGTTTTTGATGGTTTTGCTTTCGCTTTCGGCAAATACGCCTTCTTCCAAGCCTATTTCGGTTAAAGCTGCAATTTCTTCTCTACTGACTTTTTCTTGCGGAGTTTTTGCCGAAATAAAGTTCGTTATTCCTTTCAATAACCAAACAACCGGAAACATCAGAATGACCATTATGTTTACTAATATTGCCACAGGCATAGCCAAATTTCGCCAATAGCGGGCGCCTATACTTTTTGGAATAATTTCGGTGAACACTAAGACCAAAATTGTTAAAATAGCTGAAATAACGCCAAAATACGCATCTCCCCAAATTTTTGTGGCTTGAGCCCCTACGCCGGTAGCGCCAACCACATTTGCTATAGTATTGAAAGTCAGTATAGAAGATAAGGGGCGACTGACATCGTCTTTAAACGTTTTAAGCAGTTTAACGCTTTTACTGCCTTGCTTTTCCTTAGATTTAACAAATGACAGGGTAATAGATAAAAGTACCGATTCTGCGATTGAACACAAGAACGATATCAAAAGTGATAAAAACAGGATTGTTAGAAGTAAAGCCAAAACGATAACAGGGTTAATGAATTATTTTTTCTATTAATTTTTCTTTTTTCTCAATGATAGTCACAAAAATTGCAATGATGAAAGTATTTTTAAGAATATTTAACGATGTATTTTCAATTTTCGTAAAATAGGCTACGAAATACAGTGATATGGCTATGAATACGTACAAGGCTATCTGTTTAACAGGATAAGGAATCGGATAATGTTTTTTACCAATATACCAAGTAATGTAAACCATTACTATACTGCATGTTAGATGCACCCAAGCTGAAGCGTGATACCCCCAAACGGGTATAAACAGCCAGTTGCCCGCAAAGCTTATTGTCGCGCCAATAGACGCTATTAATAAGCCATAACCGGTTTGACTGCTCAGTTTAAACCATATTGTCAAATTAAAATATATCCCCATACACAGATAGCCAAGCAACATAACCGGCACTAAGCTTAGTCCTTCCCAATATTCGGGTTTTCTGAGAAAATATTTGATAATGTCGATGTAGAACGACACTCCCAGAAATATTAACAAACAAAAGACTATAAAATATTTCATCACAGAAGCAATAGTCTCACGCGAATCCTTTTCCTTAGCAATGTTGAAAAAAAACGGCTCGGCGGCATATCTGAACATTTGAATGAAAAGCACCATCAATGTTGCTATTTTTATGTTTGCTCCATAAATTCCTACTTGTTCCATTGGCATAGCGCACTCGGACAGTCTGTGTTTCATCATCACGCGGTCTATAGTTTCAATTGCATTGCCCGCCAATCCGGCTATCATCAAAGGAAGTGAATATAAAACAATTTTTTTCCATAAACTAAAATCAAAACCTATTTTGTAACGAAACATGTCGGGAAACAATAACCCTGCGGTAATTATCGAAGCAGCCAAATTGGAAATAAAAACGTAGCCTACGCCTATTTCGTGGTTGTAAATCTTTTGAAGCAATGCGCTGTCGTCAGCATATTTAGGACAAAACCAAAGAAAAAACATTGTCAACGAAATGTTAATCAACACATTGGTAATTTTAAAAAATGCGAAACGTAACGGGCGCTCGTCCAAGCGAAAACGGGCAAATGTTACAGCCATAACAGCGTCTAATCCTAAAATCCAAGCAAACCAAGACAAATATTCGGGATTGTTGGCATAACCAATTTTTGTGGCAAGGGGAGCAGCAAATATCATAATAGAGGCTATAAACAGCGTTGAGGTTGTTATTAGACTGATAAATACTGTACCGTAAACCTTGTTTTTATCTTCGGATTGCGAAAATTTAAAAAAACCTGTTTCCATGCCATACGTAAGTAATATGACAAAAAACGTAACATACGCATAAATTTCAGTAATAACGCCATACTCGGCAGTTTTAAAAACTCCCGTATGTAGCGGCACAAGCAAATAATTCAAAAAACGGGGCACAATGCTACACAGCCCGTAAACAACCGTTTGTCCGGCTAATTTCTTGAACGGATTATTATTCATTTGGCTATTATTACATAAAGCATTCTATCATACATATTTTTCGTATTTTTAAATAAACACGCAAAAATAGTACTTATTTGTTAAACAACAAAAATTATTTGAAATCTTAAAAATATTGTGTTATTTTCGTATTTTTATCTGTTTTGCACAAGGATATATATCTAAAGCTGTATCAATAGCCTGATTGGTGAAGAGAGTTTATCCATTCTATCTCGGCTCTTGTTGGCTCAAACAATGAAAACTACCGCCTCCTTTGACAATGTCTGTTGAATCAATGTCTGTTATTCGGTGGTGCGGGAAACACTCTGAAATAATTTGCATAGCAACATCGTCCTGTTTGCATCTAAACGTTGGGACAATAACAGCGTCGTTAGTGATATAAAAATTAGCGTATGAGGCGGGTAGACGTTGATAGTTATGAAATACGGGAGCCGGCATTGGCAATTCGGCTATGCAGGGTTGTCTGCCGTCGAGTAAACGGACAGTTTGCAATATTCGCAGATTCTTTTTCAGGGGAGCGTAGTTTGCGTCGTTTTTGTTAGATTCAACGGTTGTGATAACCGTATGCGTGTTAACAAATCGGGTGATGTCGTCTATGTGCCCATCGGTGTCGTCGCCTTCGATACCATCTTCGAGCCATAACACCTGCTGTACGCCTAAATAATCACAAAGATATTTTTCAATTTGCTGTTGATTCAGGTGCGGGTTGCGATTTTTGTTCAAAAGACAAGCCTTTGTGGTTATTACTGTTCCAACTCCATTTAGTTCTACGGCGCCGCCCTCCATTATAATACCGGGTCTATATACATGCAACCCTGAATCATCAGCAACAGCGCTTGCAATAAGTTTATCGGCATTGTGCGGGAATTTATTCCCCCATGCGTTAAATTCCCATGCAACAACGGCTTTTTGCTTAACAGGAGTATTTTGCACCACGAAGGCGGGTCCATGGTCGCGACACCATACATCGTCACTTTCGCGTTCAAAAATTTCGACTTGATTTGCGTCAATATTTGCCTTGTCTAATTGACATGCAAAGCGTTCTTTGAATAACTCTGGCACATTGATGCGTACTTTTTCGCTTTTGACGATTTCTGATATAAAGCGCATGTAGGGACGATATACGTTCTGTAGTTGTCCCGGAAAAGAATCGTCGCTATGCGGGTAAGTGAGCCATGTTGCAACGTGGGGTTCCCACTCGGCTGGAAAACGAAAACCGTCTTGTAAAGGGGTGGTCATACTATATTTTAATGTATTTGTAATTATTTAACTGCGCAAAGTTACGATTTTTTTTCAATTTTTCAATTTTTTTTTTATTCGCACTTGGAATTATCAAAAAAAACTTGTACTTTTGTGAAGTTTTGTATTAATCTCAAAAAAAACATCATGAGCAAAATCACATCAACATTTATTTTAACATTCTTTATTTTTCGTTTGTCAGCTGCAGAGCCGCCTACGGGTCTAACAACCGACCTTCTTGAGCACACTGACCGCGTATTTCTTGACGGTTATCCCGCTAATTTTTCGTTAGCTGCTATTGGTAGCGTTATCGAACGTTTTCAAATAGCAACTATTCGTAATCAGAGACCTTGGTTTGGCTGGATTATGAACGATACCAAGCCCAACACGCTGCAAACAGCTTATCGTATTCTTGTATCAAGCTCTTCAATGCTGCTTGCTCAAAATCAGGGCGATATATGGGACAGCGGACAAGTTGCCGACGATAACTCTACAGCCGTGCAATACTCCGGATTACCTCTTAAGCCGTCCACTGTATATCACTGGAAGGTGCAGACTTGGAACAATCATGGAGAAGAGAGTCCTTTTTCTGCGCCAAAAAGTTTCATCACTGCTGAAATTCTTGACAATCAAACAAGCGTATATCCTTTGCAGATAACCGATGAATATCCATCAAGGGTGGAAAAATTAAATGAAAACACAACATTTGTTGACTTCGGGAAAGCGGCATTTGGTCGTCTTCGCATAACTTTATCATCGCAAAAGGTTGATACCGTCATCGTTCACTTGGGCGAGGATGCAACCGGCAACCGTGTAAACCGTAGTCCGGGCGGCACTATCAGATATTCATCATACAGACTGCCGCTAATGCCCGGCAGACACACATACACGGTAAAAATTCGCCCTGACCGTCGCAACACAAGCACTACTGCCAACGAAAGCGGCGTTAAGGCTATCCTTATGCCCGATTACATCGGCGAAGTGACGCCCTTTCGCTATGCAGAAATTGAGGGCTACAGCGGAAATATACAAATTATAGATGCAATGCGTCAATCTGTGCATTATCCTACCAACGATTATGCTGCGCACTTTTTTTCGTCGGACACAATATTAAATCAAATTTGGGAACTGTGTAAATATTCCATTAAGGCAACTTCTTTTATGGGAATTTATGTAGATGGCGACCGCGAAAGAATACCCTACGAAGCAGATGCGTTAATAAATCAACTGTGTCATTATTTTGTTGACCGTGAGTTTACTATGGCGCGCCACAGTCACGAATATCTGATAACTTATGCCACATGGCCCACCGAGTGGATTTTGCAGTCTGTCCTAATGGCTTGGTACGACTATCTTTACACCGGAAATCCGGCTTCTATACAAAATTTTTACTATCAGCTTAAACCGAAAACACTAACAGCGCTAACTGAAACTAACGGGCTCATAAGTACGCGCACAGGAAAACAAACGCCTGAATTTCTTGAATCCATTCAATTTAAGGGCAATGCTATTCGTGATATCGTTGATTGGCCCCAGAGCGGAGTTCTTGGCGTAGAAAAAGAATCACCCGGAGAAGCTGACGCATTTGAATTTACCGACTTCAACACAGTTGTAAACGCATATCATTTTGAAGCGCTACGCCTGATGAGTGAGATTGCCGATGTTCTTAACAAAACCTCAGACCGTGATGAATATGCAAAGCAGGCTGCACGCGTAAAACAACAGTTTAACAGATTATTGTTAGACAACAGAAAAGGGTACTATAAAGATGGTATCGACGCCGACCACAGTTCTCTACACTCCAATATGTTTCCGTTAGCCTTTGATATGGTACCTGCCCGAAATACAAAACCTGTAAGCGATTATATTCGTTCGAGACGAATGGCATGTAGCGTGTATGGCGCCCAATTTTTGATGGAGGCGGTATATAACGCTCACGATGCCGACTATGGCTTGCAATTGCTAACCTCTACAGCCAGACGCAGTTGGTACAACATGATACGTGTAGGCTCAACAATAACGCTCGAAGCGTGGGACATAGCCTATAAACCTAATCTCGACTGGAATCATGCATGGGGAGCTGTTCCTGCAAATGTGATTCCACGAAAATTGATGGGTATAGAACCTTTGGAGCCGGGTTTTAAAACAATTCGTATTAAACCCCAGCCATCAACATTAGTTTTTGCCGAAATTATTGTGCCTACTATTCGCGGAAATATTAGTGTGTCATTCAACAATGCGCCGAATGAAAAGTTCGAATTAGAGATAACAATACCTGCAAACACAACGGCAGAAGTATGGTTACCCTTATTCGACCGCAGACAGCGACTAACAATGAACGGCGTTGTGCAAAGAGGAACAGTAGACGGAAATTTTGTAAAACTTAATGTAGGCTCCGGAAATCATACTTTTATTGTAGAAAATTAAAATAATAATAAAAAACATCATGAAAAAATTAATTGTATTTATCTGTGTTTCAGTGTTTATATCTGCTATTTATGCACAAACTGAGACCAATGAAATCCCTCAGGTGCGTGTAGCTATCAATCACGGACCATATCTTCAAAATCTAAAAGAAACAGAGGTAACAATAGTATGGATAGCTAACAAGGCATCCGTTGGCTGGGTGGAATTAGCGCCGGATGACGGTACTCATTTCTATCAGGTTGAACGCCCTAAGCGCTATAATGTCTCTAACGGATTGAGAAATATCTCGTTAGTACATTCTGTGACAATCAGTGGTTTAGAGCCGGGTACAAGATACCGCTATCGGATATATTCTCAGGAAGTTCTTGAACACCGCAGTTGGGAAGTTATCTATGGTCGGGTAGCAGCAACCGGCGTTTACACGAGAGAACCATTGACCTTCACTACGAACGACCGAAACAAGCCTGAAACTTCCTTCATAATGGTCAACGACATACACGGGCGCGCCGACGACATTCGTCAAATGATGGAAGTTGCCGAACATTCAACCGTTGATATGGTCATTTTCAACGGCGATATGTTAAACTTTTTCGTTAACGAAGCCGGTATTTTCAGCGGATTTATGGACGCCGCTATTGAAGTATTCGCCAAAGAAACACCCATGTACTACGCGCGCGGGAACCACGAAACACGCGGTCAGTTTTCGTTCAATTTCCACGATTATTTTTCACAAGGCGAGCCACATCTGTACTATATGGTGAGACAGGGTCCGGTTTGTTTCATATTTTTAGATACCGGTGAGGACAAACCAGACACAGACATTGAGTACAGCGGTTTGGCAGACTTTGACAATTACCGCACACAGCAAGCGCAATGGTTAGCAAAAGCCGTACAATCAAAAGAGTTTACAGACGCCAAGTTCAGGATTGTCATTTCTCACAAGCCGCCCGTTTCAAGTGGTTTATTGTGGCACGGACAAAGAGAAATTTTAGAAAAATTCGTTCCTATTCTCAACGACGCAAATGCAGACCTAATGTTATGCGGACATTTGCACAGACGCCTCATCTTCGCTCCCAACGAGTCAATAAAATTCCCGATTATAGTTAACGCGCACAGAACTGTATTAAAGGGGGTAGTTAAAGACAATCAATTGGAGTTGAGCATATTAGACCTTGAAGGCAATATTTTAGACAAACACGTTGTTGACGCCAAATAACTCCTAAAGTTCTCTGATTTTGATGTTACGGAACCATACAGAAAAATCATTGTGGTCTTGTAGTCCAATGTAACCTTCTTTTGCCGGTCCGTCTCTAAATCCGGGCCAATCAGCGAATTTGCTATTAGCAACTAACTGTTTCCACTCTGGCGTCCATAGCGTATATTCAACAACTACTACGCCGTTTTGAGTGTGCGTTACGTGTCCGTCTTTTACCCGCACTACAATGGTGTTCCATTCGCCTGCGCGTTTAGCGTTTGAAGGCAACGCAGGAACCATATCATACAGAGAACCTGCAAGATGATTGGTTAGCTTGTTGTCTGGGGCGTCCCAATTGTCTAATACCTGAATTTCAGGAGCGGCAGAAAAAATGCTTGTACGCGGAGCCTCTACAACATAGTAGAAAATACCTGAATTTGCGCCTTTTTCAACTTTCCAGTCAATTGAAAGTTCAAAGTTACTAAACATTTTGCCCGCGAAAATTATGTCGCCGGGGCCCTGACGCTGACCTCCCTCTGTTCTTGCCGGTCTTTCGGCTCTGGAGGCAACTTTCATTGCTTGGTCGTCAATCGACCATACTGCCGGCATCTCAGTTCCGTTAAACTGACGCCAACCATCAAATGTTCTACCATCGAACAACAAAACCCAACCATCTCTTTGCTCTCTCGACGTGAGGGTATTGTGTCTCTGAGCTACAGCATCGAATGCTATCGACGCCAGCAAAATCATTGAAATAAAAAAATACTTTTTCATGTAAATAAAACTAAACAAAATTAAAAATTAAAAACTATAAAAAAACGCGGTAAAATTACTGTTTTTTTTTCAAAAAAAAAAATATTTTTGCCTATACTCAAAAAATATTTTCAAAATCAAAAAAATATTCTTACTTTTGCAAAAAAATATGGATAGAAAAAAAATAAAGCTTGGCGCTGCGCTTCGCGCCCATGCTATCATAACGTTTGGACTGTTTTGCACCGCCTTAGGTTGGGGAGCCTTTTTGATACCCAGCAATGTTACAGGCGGCGGAGTTAGCGGAATTGCTGCAATTATTTATTTTGGTACAAATTTTCCGCCAAGTGTAACCTATTTGTTAGTCAATTCAGTGCTAATTGCTGCTGCAATGAAGATAGTAAACATCAATTTCGGTATAAAATCGATTTATGGCGTTGTAGTTTTTTCGTTGTTACTTGCTGTTTTTCAACAACTTTTTCCGGAGCCTCCGGTACACGATGCTTTGCTTGCTGCTATAACCGGCGCAATTTTGTCGGGCATTGGCACCGGAATTGTGTTTACTCAGGGCGGAAGCGCAGGTGGCACCGACTTGATAGCAATGATGATTACATCTCGAAGGAATATCAGTCCGGGACGCGTAATAATGATGGTTGACGTGGTGGTTATCTCGTCCTCGTTTTTTATTTTGCTGTCGCTTGAACGAATGATTTACGGATATTTCGTAATGGTTATTTCAGCCTACGTCGTAGATTTTGTACTTGCCGGTTTTAAACAGTCTTATCAATTATTTATTTTTTCAGACAAGTATGAGGAAGTTGCCGCAAACATCTCGACAAACGTAAAAAGAGGATTAACATTGGTAGACGCTCAGGGATGGTACACTAAAAAACCAACGAAAATGATAATGGTTATAATCCGAAAACATGAGGTTACAGACGTATTCAGAGCCGTTAAGGATATTGACCCGGAAGCGTTCATTTCTATGGGAAATGTGATGGGCGTATTCGGTAAAGGATTTGATAGAATGAAAGTTAAATAGTTTTAAGTTTTGTAAAATGAATAAATCTGATATAATAAAATTTTACAGGGAAAATGCTTATAAACGCGAGCAATGGAACAAGCGTAACAGATTTTATCATAGGGCGCTTGAAAAATACTTTTCGTTTGTTATTCCTCCCAACAAACGGGTGCTCGAACTTGGATGCGGAAGTGGAAACCTGCTTAACGCGGTGAAGCCCGAATATGGCGTCGGAGTAGATTTTGCGCCCGAAGTTATAGAAATTGCAAGCATGAAATATCCTGACTTGCATTTTAAAGTAGACGATGTAGAAAATTTAGCCATAAATGAAACTTTTGACTATATAATACTTAGCGATTTATTGGGCAATCTTTGGGACGCACAGGCTGCTATAAGCAATATCAGCAAATTGTGTCACAGACAAACCAGAATCATCATTTCGCAATACAATTTTGTGTGGGAACCATTTATTAAATTTCTTGAATTTGCAGGGCTCAAGCAAAGGCAGCCAAATCAAAACTGGTTTTCGGTTATGGATGTTGAAAATTTGTTGCAATTAGAAAATTTTCAGACCATAAATATTGTCCGAAAAATACTGATTCCTGCGTATATACCGGTAATTAATCTGTTGTTTAACACGATAATAGCCAATTTACCGCTTTTTAACAAATTAAATCTTGTCAGCATCATAACAGCCCGTCCGTTATTGCCGGAGAATCAAGAAGTTTCGGTAACTATTGTTATTCCTGCGCGCAATGAGCAAGGAAACATCGAAAATGCAATAAAACGAATGCCTGTCTTTGGGCTACGGCAAGAAATAATTTTTATAGAAGGACATTCAAACGACGACACTTACAAGGAGATGTTCCGCGTACAGGCTGCATATCCTGAAAAAAATATTCATGTAATGAAACAAACCGGAAAAGGCAAGGGAAATGCAGTTCGCGAAGGATTTGAGGCTGCTACCGGCGATGTTTTGATGATATTAGACGCCGATCTTACAATGCCGCCGGAAGAGTTGCCAAAATTTTACGAAGCGTTAAGATTAGGAAAAGGCGAGTTTATAAACGGTTGCAGATTAGTGTATCCTATGGAAAAGCACGCGATGCGTTTTCTAAATTTGATAGCAAACAAATTTTTTGGATGGTTTTTTACTTTTTTACTCGGACAACGTCTGAAAGACACGTTATGCGGCACAAAAGCTCTATATAGAGCCGACTATGTTGCTATCAAAAACAATCGTAGTTATTTTGGCGACTTCGACCCCTTCGGTGATTTCGACTTGCTATTTGGAGCGGCAAAGCTGAATCTAAAAATAACGGAAATGATAATCAGGTACAAAGAACGCCAATACGGTACAACTCAAATAAGCCGTTTCAAACACGGATTACTGTTAATACAAATGAGCCTTTTTGCAGCCCGAAAATTGAAGTTTAATTGATTGAATCTGAGACATTTTTAACCATAAAATGCAATCTGTTCAGAATATTTACCTCGCTCATTCCGCTGTCAAAATCAAGAAACAGCAGGTTTACGTCAGGATATTTGTCGCGAATGCGTTTTTCTACACCTTTTGATATTACTTGATTTGCAATGCAACCGAAAGGTTGAACACTCACAACGTTGTTTACTCCACTTTTTGCAAAAGCGGCAATTTCGCCCGGAATAAGCCAGCCCTCGCCAAACTGATTCGCAAGATTTATTATGTCAGACGCCTTGTCGGAGATGTATCGTATTCCGTGCAGAGGTTCATAGCGGTTGTAGCGCTTCAAAATGCGGTTGCTGCGATTAACAAAACGGTTTGCATATTGCTCAAAAAAATATGTAATGATTGTTGACCACGACGATGCCTGCGTCAAATGATTTTCTTTGTTTACATCTATATTTACAAACGCTTGCAGAAAAAAATCTATCAGCGGTGGAACTACCACTTCAATATCTTGAGAAATCAACCAGTCTACAATGTTTTGATTGCCAAATGAATTGTACTTAATAAAAATTTCGCCCACTATGCCAATACGTGGAAAATTTTTATTTTTTACCTTAGTTGCGTTAAACTCTGTTACGGCTCGTCTTAACAGATGAAACACGCCATTCACGTCTTTACGCATTATTGCAGGGCGAACAGCTCTCAAATATTTATCGAGTAGATGAAATGAATCGCCTTTGTTTGTTTCGCGCACTACCGTTGAATAATACATTTGGGAAAGACTGTCGGCGTAGCAAAATGTTGCAAACAATACGGGCATAATTTTTAACCAGTTGACCTCAAAACCCGGTTGACTGTTAATTATTTTTCCTTCCGTACCTATTGCTATTACGGGCACATCCTCAAATCCAGCCGTAATCATAGCTTTTTTCAAAAGCGAAATGTATGTAGACGCTCTGCATTGTCCGCCGGTTTGAGTGATGCCTATTGCTACTTCGTTGCGATTATACCGTCCGCTCTGTAGCGCTTTGATAATGTCGCCTATAACGATTGTTGCCGGATAACAAATTTCGTTGTTCGCGTATTTAAGCCCAATTTCAACGGATTCTTTGTCTGCCTGCGGCAAATTTTCAAGCTTATATCCCGCAAGAGCAAACAATGGCGGCAACATTCTGGAATAAATATTTGAAAAACACGGCGCCAGTATGGTTCGTCTACTATCTTCTTTTTCAAAAAAAGCAACCTGCACGCGTTGAGTTTTTAATTCTTTTGTTTTTGAACCTTCGCGCATGGCAAATGATTCAAGCATTGAACGCAATCTTAGCCGCAAGGAGCCTGTGCTGGTTATTTCGTCAACGCGGACTATAGTGTATGACTTGCCAAAACTTTTTAACAGTTCGCGCGTTTCGTTAACTGTAATTGCATCGGGTCCGCATCCAAATGAATTTATCTGAACTAATTGTACGTTCTCTGCCTGAGAGCCCACCCAAGCGGCAGCGTTGTAGATACGATTAGGATAGGTCCATTGGGATAATACCTGTAACTGAGGCATTGACGCTAAATCGCTGACAGAATCTTCTGACAGCACATTAGCGCCCATATCGGCAAGAATTTCGGGCGCCTTGTTATTTATCAAAGAATCAGTGTGATATGGACGTCCTGCAAGTACAATTATTGACTGTTTCTGTGCGTTTGCACGTTCAATTATTTCTTGTGCACGCTCGATGACGCTCTTTCTGAAGGCAGTTTGCGCTTCTTTTGCATCGGCAAACGCTCTACGGAAAGTAACCTTGTCGGCGCCTAAGGAACGTAGATATCTATAACAGGCTTTTTCAAGCAACTGTTCGTTAGCGAAAGAAACAACGGGACTGTCTAAGTTGATGTTCCAGCGTGTTTGTGGGTTTACCGAACTGCGAATTACTTCGGCGTAACTGCTGACAATAGGGCAGTTGTACGCATTTATTGCGTCTTTATTTTCGCGTCGTTCGTATATCACTATTGGATAAAAAATTCTGTGTACGCCGCGTTCGGCAAGGTCATAGATGTGTCCGTGCACTAATTTTGCAGGAAAACAAATACTGTCAGACATTATTGTTCCGAGTCCTTTTTCGTACATTTTGGCTGTTGAAGGAGCCGACAGCACCACTTCCATTCCGCATCCACGAAGCAATGCGCTCCAGAATGGCAGATTGTCATACATATTCAAAACGCGTGGAATACCGATTATACAACGGGCGTAAGCCGGCTGTTCAAGTACGCAGGCGTTCAGCAAGTTGTTTTTGTACGCATAAAGGTTTTCGCAGTGGCTGACAGTTTTTCCTTTGTTAGAAAACAGTTTTTCGCATTTGTTGCCCGAATGAAACGAGTTGCCGCCAGCAAAGGTAAATTTGGTAACTACGCACAGATTTTCGCACCCTTTGCAGCGTAATTGCTTGCTTTGGTAGTCGGCAAGCCGGTCAAGATTGTTCAACTGTAATCCTGATTGCATCAATGCTTTTTGAATTAAATGCCCGCTTTCAATGCTTCTTTAATAATTTCTTCTACACTTGCTGCAGGTTTTGCTGCAACAATTTTGTCTAATAATTTTTCAACCGAAGCCTTAGTAAAACCTAAATTTACCAACGCTGACATGGCTTCGTCTTTAGAACTGCTTACGGTTGCTAAAAATGTATCATCTCCGGTTGCCGCCAATCCTGTTTTGTCTTTCAGGTCTACAATTATTCTCTGGGCAGTTTTTAATCCTATTCCCTTTACCGATTTTAGTACGTTGGCGTTGCCTTCTGCAATTGCTTTTCTGAGTTCGTCGCCTGTCAACGATGAAAGTATCATGCGCGCTGTTCCTGCGCCAACGCCCGTCACAGAAATAAGCAACCTAAAAAGACTACGTTCATGTTTTTCGAAAAAACCGTAAAATTGTTGAGCATCTTCCCGCACAATATGATGTAAAAACAACTTGCAAGTTTTGTCTTTCATCGACAACGATTGTAAAGCCGTGTATGTGTTTAGCGAAATATTTATCAAATAGCCAAAACCGCCGGTTTGAACTGTTGCTGAAACGGGAGATAAGTCGACTAATTCTCCTTCTATGAAATCATACATATTATTAATGTTTAAAATTTAAGTTTTTCGAGCGCTTCCTTCATCTGTTTCATCGCTTTTGCTAATTTTTCGTCGGATGTTGCGTATGAAAGCCGTATACAGTTTGGTTCTCCAAAAGCGTCGCCCGGCACGGTTGCAACGTATGCTTTTGACAGAAGATAAAGGCACATGTCGCTACAATTGTTTATGACTGTTGTGCCATCGCTTTTGCCGAAATATGCGCTAACATCGGGAAACAGATAAAACGCTCCGGCAGGAACGCTGTATTTTAGTTCGGGCATTTGAGAAAGCGCGTTTACCATAAAATCGCGTCGCGTTCTGAAAGCTTTATTCATAAGTTCAGGGAAAGCGTTGCCGCCGGATAAGGCTGTTAATGCCGCTTGTTGAGAAACAGAACATGGTCCGGAAGTAAACTGGCTTTGCAGTTTTGAGCACGCTTTAGCAATCCAAAGCGGCGCCCCGATGTAGCCTATTCGATAACCGGGCATGGCAAAACATTTTGAAATGCCGTTGATAACCACTGTGCGCTCAAACACGTCTGGAAATTGTGCAATAGTTTCATGTTTACCTTCAAAAATGATATGTTCATAAATTTCATCGGTAATGATGATTATTTGCGGATGCTTTGCTATAATGTCTGCAAAAGCTTTCAGTTCTGATTTTGTGTACACGCTGCCCGTTGGATTGGAAGGAGAACAAATCATAAACGCCTTTGTTTTTTTTGTGATAGCAGCTTCTAACTGTGCCGGCGTTATCTTGAAATCATTTTCGATATTAGCGTTAATGACCACGTTCACGCCGCCAGCGAGCTTAACCAACTCAACGTAGGTAACCCAATACGGAGCAGGAACAATTACCTCGTCGCCATAGTCAACTACCGACATTACAACGTTCGCCAATGCGTGTTTTGCGCCATTGGAAACTATAATCTGACCGGAAGCATAATCCAAACCGTTTTCGTTCTTGAACTTAGCGGCAATCGCCTTGCGAAGTTCCATATATCCGTCGCCGGGCGAATAAAAAGAAAAATTTTTATCTACAGCCTCCTTCGCAGCTGATTTTACATGAGCGGGCGTGAAAAAATCAGGCTCGCCAACTGTCAGGTTTACAACATCAACACCTTGAGACTGCAATTCCTGACTCTTTGCATTCATAGCCATAGTCTGTGATTCTGACAGACTTGTTAATCTTTTTGATAATAATTCCATACAATAAGAAAATTGAAAACAATACTCTATTTAAACGGGGCAAAAGTAGTTCTTTTTTTCATTTTTTGAAAAAAAATTAATAAAATTTCAAATAAAATTTATACTTTTACGCCCTCAAATATTGTTAATAATTTTTATGTTGAATATATGCGTTATTTTATTGTAACACTGTTAGTTGTTTTGTTTTTACCTGCTTTTGCACAAAACGCTGACAAAAATTTTACCGTGCAGTCAAGTATGGTTTCGGGTCCTTTGTTTCTGCAGAAACCCGTTATCAGTGACACTGTCAATGTGTCCGGCTACAAATACGATGCACGGCAAATGCTGCGGACGACAATTTCGCCCACTGCATTCAGACAGAATGCTTTTGCAATGACTTCCGACACGGCTACCGGATTTTTTACCATCAATCATGATGTATCAGACAGAGCTTCGTTGTATTTCTTCAATTTTACCGTTACGGCAAACGCTTTTGCCAAAGCAAGGCTTAAAGTTACATCGCCTCAGGCAATTGAAGTATACGTAAACAACGTTAGAGTAGCCGACAAATCGTCTATCCAGAAAAGCGCTGAAAACGCCCAATCAGCTGACTGGTCAATGACTATGGAGCCGCGTAGCTACAACGTAACGGTCAAATGTTTGACCATGAACAACGATTCGCTGCCGCCAGCCGTAAAAATTGTTTTTGAAACGGCAAGCCCCGAAGTATTAGCAAAGCTGAATATTGCTCCCGCCATGGAAAAACGCCCATATACTATCTTCGATGTGCTTGAAGGCGAACGCCCTACCGGCATTTCTATTTCAGCCGACGGCAGATACGCCTTTCTGCGTTCTGCTATAGTATTACCCGGAGGAAACAGGCGAGCCGCTTCAAAAATTTACAATCTTTCTAACGGAAGAACTGTTATTAGCGGAGAAGATAGAAATTGGAGATGGATGCCCAAAGGCAGCCGTATGTATTACACGCTGACGGGCGCAAGCGGAAGACAATTAATAATTGTAGACATAACCACCATGCAGGAAACTGTTGTTGCTGAATCGATTCCGGATGGTAATTTCCAATGGTCGCCCGATGAAAGTTTTTTAATCTATAGCGTTACCGACCGCCCAAGCGACCGTAGAGATGGTGGCTTACGGCAAATATTGACCCCTCAAGACAGGCAAGCAGGATGGAGAAGCCGTTCGTTTCCTCACCGTTATGATTTGTCGACCGGCGTACTGCAACCCCTCGTATATGGTTTTCGCACGGCAAGTATATCGGCAGTTAGCCCCGATGGACAATACATAGTTTTTTCAACGTCAAGAGACAACTATACAGAACGTCCATTTTCGCTGCGCACGATATGCATGCTTCGATTGTCGGACATGAAGATAGACACGCTTTGGCACGACATCAAACATGGAAGCGTTGCAAGCTTTTCGCCAGACGGCAAACAATTATTGCTAACGGGCGGACCTGAAGCGTTTGATAATATAGGAAAATGTCCCACCGTTAGTGGAATTCCGAACAGCTATGACACACAGGCATACATTTATGATATAGCAACAAAAAATATAAAACCGATAACTTTGAACTTCGATCCAACTGTAAGTAGAGCCATCTGGAACAAAGCCGATAACAACATATATTTTGTTGTAACAGAAGAAGATTATACAAATTTGTACCGCTTCAATACAAGACGGGAAACGTTCGAAAAAATATCTTTGCCGGTTGACGTTCTCCAAAGTCTCGATTTAGCCGATGGAACGTTAACAGCGGTTGGTACCGGACAAAGCGTTTCGCATTTTGCCACAGCTTTCAGCATTGATTTACGAAATAATAGGACAACGATGTTAGACAACCCCATGAACGATGTAATGGAAAAATTGCAATTAGGAAAGGTTGACGACTGGAATTTCATATCGTCGGGTGGCGACGAAATAAAAGGCAGGGTGTATTATCCCTACAATTTCGACAAAGATAAAAAATACCCGCTAATAGTTTACTACTATGGCGGCACAACTCCTGTTAATCGTACATTTGACGGGCGATATCCGGCTCATCTATATGCCGCAAAAGGTTACGTAGTGTATGTTATTCAGCCCAGCGGCACAATTGGTTTCGGTCAGGAATTTTCAGCGCGCCATGTAAACGCTTGGGGCAAATATACTGCGGATGAAATAATTGAAGGTACAAAGAAATTTTGCGAAGCGCATACGTTTATAAATCCAACAAAAATTGGATGCATAGGAGCCTCATACGGCGGTTTCATGACAATGTATCTGCTCACGCAAACAGATATTTTTGCTGCGGGTATATCTCACGCCGGTATTAGCAATATTACAAGTTACTGGGGAGACGGTTATTGGGGATATGCGTACAGTGGAGCCGCTTCCGCCGAATCGTATCCATGGAACAACCACGATTTGTACATAGGTCAAAGTCCGCTATTCTCCGCCGACAAAATGAACACTCCGTTGCTGCTACTGCACGGCGCAGTTGATACAAACGTGCCACCGGCAGAAAGTATGCAGATGTTTACCGCATTGAAAATACTTGATAAACCGGTAGAACTGATATTAATAGACGGAGAAGACCATCATATTATCGACTATGATAAACGAATTCGATGGAACAATAGCATATTTGCATGGTTTGCAAAATGGCTGCAAGATGACGATAGCTGGTGGTACGAAATGTTTCCAAAAAGAAATTTATAAAACACAAAAAAAAGTTTAACATATAATTAATTTAGAATTTAGAATTTAGAATTTAGAAAAATGAAAATGAAAATGAAGAAGATTGTTTTTTTGTTATGTGGATTTGCCGCATGTATGAGCGTTAAGGCTCAAAACGAAGACGCTGTAGATGCTAAACAGCGAGGTTCCAGACGAACGGCTATTGGAATAGAAGCCAGTTTTACCGGCTTGGGATTGGAAATTAGCGCAAAGTTAAATCCGCACATAGCCGTGCGCGGAGGACTTTCTATGTTGCCGTTGAGCTTCAAAACAGATTTGAGTCTGCCATTAGAAGGCGATATGCGAAGCGAATTAGAAACATATTTTGCCCGTAGCGAAGTTCGAGATGAACTTACAAGGCAAAATCTACCCCGAAACATTAACGACATCAACACAAGCCTTGACTTGACAGCATCGTTAGGTCTTGTAAACGGAAAACTTTTAGTCGACCTGCATCCATCGAAAAGATTAGCGTTCAGAGGTACAGTCGGATTATACTTCGGAAAAAACAAGCTGATTAATGTGGATGGAAAGCTGCAACAACCGGCTCTAATTCAGACGCTTACCGTAGTAGATAACATTACAGGAGGTGAATTGCTAGGCCAAAATATAATAGAAGATTATAATTTGGGGATTAGCGACCTAAATCATTTGAATGCAGCGATTTCAATACGAACGGTAAAACCATACGTCGGTATAGGTTTCGGACGCGCTGTGCCTAAGAGACGCGTGGGCGTAAGTTTTGACATGGGGGCGCTATTTTGGGGAGAACCGGCAATAACAAGCAAACATGGCGAAATTCAAAAACTGATTGACAAAGAATTAGACGGCGTAGGCGACTTGTTGAAAAATTTTTCTATATTTCCCGTCATGGCGTTAAGAATAAACATTGGAATATATTGATGTTGAATTGTTTTTCACGCACGGATAAAAATTACGCGTATGAAAATCCGAAAAACTTAACATTTTCGTAACATTTTTTAGAAAAAATAGTATTATTTTTGCGGCGAATTTTAAAGTGGTAAATTTTGGATAGTATATATTTATTCATAGTGATAGTGTTGGTAGCGCTTGCCGTAGTAGACCTGATGGTAGGCGTGTCCAACGATGCTGTAAATTTTTTAAACTCAGCCGTGGGATCAAAAGTGGCTGCACGCTGGGTGATTCTTACGGTTGCTTCAGTAGGAATTATTATTGGTACGCTTACTTCCAACGGTATGATGGAGATAGCGCGACAGGGAATTTTCAATCCGGGAATGTTTACCTTCCACGATGTGATGATTATTTTCCTTGCTGTGATGATTTGTGACGTTGTGTTGCTTGACATGTTCAACACTTTCGGACTACCGACATCCACCACCGTTTCGCTGATATTTGAGTTGTTGGGAGCGGCAGTATTGGTAGCTTTGTTCAAAATATGGACAGAGCCGGCAGCTGTAGGCGATTTGAGCTTGTACATCAACTCGGCGAGAGCGCTTACAATGATTTCGGCAATACTCGCTTCTATTGTCGTAGCATTTGTTTGTGGCAGCGTTGTTATGTTTGTTTCAAGACTTTTATTTTCCTTCAGGTACAAACGGGCGTTCAGAAGATTTGGCGCGTTATGGTGCGGACTGTCATTGACGGCAATAGCATACTTCGCAATATTTAAAGGACTGAAAGACAGCACTATAGTATCAAGGGAGGCAATTGGGTGGATTTCAGACAACATACGATTACTTTCGCTCGCTTTTTTGGTTGTTTCGACTATAATAATGGGTATTTTGCAATTTATTTTAAAGGTCAATATACTTAAAATTATCATTTTGGCAGGTACGGGCGCATTAGCGTTGGCGTTTGCCGGCAACGACCTTGTTAACTTCATAGGCGTCACAATGGCAGGAATTGATTCGTATCAAATAGCCTCAATAGCCGGTAGTTCCACAATAACAATGGAAGCCCTTGCCGAGCCTGTCAGAGCAGATCCGCTCTATCTGTTGATAGCCGGCGGCATTATGGTTTTTGCTTTATGGTTTTCGCGAAAAGCGCGAACAGTAACAAACACCGAAGTAAACCTTTCGCGTCAGGGCGATGGAGTAGAGCGTTTCGATTCAACCCCCGCTTCGAGAGCATTAGTACGCAGCGCGAGAATACTCAACAAACAATTTTCGGCAATCATTCCTGAAAAAGTTAATAGCTTCATTGACAGCCGCTTTAAGCAAACCAACTACGACCGTAAGCATAAAGCTGCCTTCGACCAGATACGCGCTTCGGTAAATCTTACTATTGCGGCGTTGCTGATAGCGTTTGCTACATCGCTGCGGTTGCCGCTGTCTACAACCTACGTGACTTTTATGGTAGCTATGGCAACCTCTTTGAGCGACAGAGCTTGGGGACGTGAAAGCGCAGTATATCGCATAACAGGCGTATTGACGGTGGTTTCAGGGTGGTTTATAACGGGTATTGTGGCATTTTCTGCCGGTGCAATTATAGCATTGTTACTAATGTGGGGAGGAAAAATAGCAATGGCGGCGCTGTTGTTACTGTGTGTATTATTGCTAATAAATTCGGCAAAAATACATAGAAGGCGCGAAAAAATGATGGTTGAAGAGGAAACGGAACATGAAACGAAAAAAGTTTCGGTAATAAAAGATTGTAACGATGGAATACACAGCGCTTTCGAGCAAATAAGCCGAATTTATAGCAAAACATTGCATGGGCTTGCCATTGAAGACCGAAAAATACTGAAAAAATTGTACAAGGAAGCAACTGAACTTTATCAAAAAGAAAAAGAACGCAGACTGTATGAAATGTTGCCAACGCTAAATAAATTGCATGAAGACGCAGTAGATACAGGACATTATTTCGTTCAGGTGAACGATTATCTGTACGAAGTGTCTAAATCGCTGATGGCTATAACAAAAGGTAGCTACGAATATATAGACAACAATCACGAAGGTTTGAGTCAAAAACAATTGGAAGGCTTGCAAGACATAGAAAAAGCTGTTTCTGAAGTTTATGCAAACATCGTGGAAATGTTGCGCACCTCTGATTATACTAATTTCGAGCAAACGTTAGCAAAACGCGATGATATTTTCGACCTTTTCGTAGATAATATCAAGTTGCAGATTAAACGCGTGAAAAGTAAGGAAAGCAGTACGCGAAACAGCATGCTGTTCTTAGACATAGTGAGCGAAACAAAAACTATGATGCTACAAGCACGAAACATGATGAGGGCGCAAAGACTGTTTTTAGGAAATCAATGATGTAACCGGTTTTGCCGTTTTTTTTCTAAAAAATATTTCATGTTATTCAGACAACTCGGCTAATCGAATAAGTAGATAGTTTGCAACGGTTGTGTTGTCGTACACATCTGAGACTTCAATCTTTATCTCTTCTAAATTTTCAAGAGAAATAAGGGCAACAAATTCGAAATGTTCGTCGACAACTATCACCGGTATATTTTGTCCGTTGATAGTTAACGATTGAATAGGACTTTCATCCTGAATAATTCCTCTTATGGTAATAGTTCTGGTATCGTATTCGAGTGTAATACCAAAATTTATGCTCTCAGGTTCAATCAATGTTAATGCAGGTGGACGATTTTCGCGTTGAAGTTCGAACAATTGTGTATTTGCAAGCAATATTATTGCGTTTTTTTCATTAAAATTTTCTGCAATTGCCAACAAATTTCTATAACCTTCGAGCGCCACAGCTTTATTTCCTGTATTAGCGTAGGCGTCAGCCCGTCCTGCTATTGCTTTCCAATTATTTGGTTCAATTCTCAATACATGTTCAAAATCGCTAATCGCTTCGGCATACCTGTTTGTGCTGCTAAAGTAGTTTGCGCGCCAAAATCGGGCTTCTGCATTGTCGGGATATAGCGTTATCACGTATGAAACGTCTTCTATGGCGTTATAAAAGTCGTTTAGCAGCGCAAATCCTCTACTTCGTGCAATTAACGCTTCATTCATATCCGGATTAATTGCTAACGCCGCTTCGGCTGCCTCTAATGCTTCTACCGGTTTGTTCTGATTTGCAGCAATGTTTGCCAATGCTATGTGCGCCTCAATATATCCTTTGTCAATTCTGACCACTTCAGAAAACGCCCATTGAGCCCGTTGCCACAAACCCAATCTTCTGTTTGCTTCGCCCTGTAGAAAATATGTCTTTGCTGTTACTGCAATTCGTAAAGTTGAATCGCTAACCCTCAAGGCTGCGTCGTATTGGTTTTGATGAAGCAATATCTCCGTTTTAGTGTGGAAAGCCGGAAAAAATCTTGGGTTTAGTCCGGTAGAGCGGTTAAGGCTTCTCATAGCATCCGCCAGTTCTCCATTCAAAAACTGATTACGTCCAAGCAAGTACCACATTGTTTCATCATCGGGCAATAATACTGTCAATGCCTTGTAGTCTTCAACAGCCTTGTCAAATTGTTTCAAGTTTTCGTATGCGTCAGCGCGCACTCTGAGCAACTCTTCCGAGTCAGGATTGTCAATCAACGCCTGATTCAGATTAAACAAAGCCGACTCAGGACTGTCCTTGAGCATCTCGATGATATACAACACAGAATCAACGTCCTGCGCTCGCGCTGTCAACACACAAGCACAGAACAAAACAATAGTGACCACCCTTTTAATTGACGCCAACTTCATATATTACATGTCATATATAAAAGAGTACTATCAAATACTGTGCCACAAATATATAAATTTTGAAATTTTATATTTTTTTTTTTGCAGTTAATAAAAAAATGATTACTTTTGCGAAATTTTTTTTGAAAAAAGATGAGCGAAAAATCAAGATATTCAGATGTTGAATTAGAGGAATTTAGAGTAATTATTCTTGAAAAATTGGAGAAAGCAAGAAAAGATTACGATTTGTTGAAAGCCACTATTACAAACAGTGTTGGCAATGACACGCAAGATACATCGCCAACCTTCAAGGTGTTGGAAGAAGGAGCGGCGACCCTGTCAAAGGAAGAAGCCGGACAGTTGGCGCAGCGCCAGTCAAAATTTATTCAACATCTGCAAGCTGCCTTAAGACGTATAGAGAATAAGACTTATGGGCTTTGTCGCGAAACAGGATTGTTGATACCGAAAGAACGTTTGCGCGCCGTGCCACATGCAACATTAAGTATAGAAGCAAAACAAAATAGCGGATAAACTGTTTATTGGTTTTAGCTGAAAATTTTACCGCATGATAGGTGTTTTTGACTCAGGATATGGTGGATTGACGGTGCTAAGAGAGTTTGTGAAGCTTTTGCCACAGTATGATTATTGCTACTTAGGCGACAATGCTCGAACCCCGTACGGTACACGCTCCTTTGAGACAGTTTATAGATACACCCTCGAATGTGTTAAGTGTTTGTTCGAGCAAGGTTGCAAACTGGTGATATTGGCGTGCAATACAGCTTCGGCTAAGGCTTTGCGAACAATTCAACAAAATGATTTGGCTCTGATAGCTCCCGAACGACGAGTATTAGGGGTCATCAGACCCAGCGTGGAAGCGCTCCAACAGTACACGCAATCGTCTCATGTGGGAGTAATGGGGACTACCGGCACAGTGCTGTCAAATTCATATCCCATAGAAATTGCTAAAATTAGTCCGCAAATAAAAGTTTTTCAAGAAGCTTGTCCGATTTGGGTATCATTAGTGGAAAACAATGAATATGAAAACGAAGCCGCCGATTATTTTATCAAAAAACATATGGACAGACTAATGCAACAAAGCTCTAAAATTGACGTGATTATACTTGCATGCACTCACTACCCACTGTTGATTGACAAAATTAAAAAATACACCCCCTCAGGCGTGAACGTTCTGTCACAGGGCGCTATTGTAGCAAAAAGTTTGCAAGATTACTTACGTCGACATACTGAAATGGATATGCAATTAACAAAAAATAAATTAAGAATTTTTCAAACTACCGACTCGTCTGAATTGTTTGACCAACACGCTTCAATTTTTTTTGGCGAAAAAATAACGTCACAGTCTACGAGCAACAGCCAATTTCAATGATAATCAAAGATTAGAAGCTTTCTTTAGCCTGCATTATTCAAAAGGAATGATACAGAACGCGGCATCTTTAGCGTCATTGCGGGCTCAGACCCGCAATCTCTTTTATTAATAGGGGATTAACTTCGTTGAGTTCGCACTTCGTGCTTCGGTTGCGGGTCAAGCCCGCAACGACGCTAAAAAGCTTTTTTTTATGAATAATGCAGGCTCTACCGCAAATTTTGCGCAGCCACAAATGACACGAATTGACACAAAAAAAGCTGTACGGTTCTCTGTGTTATAACTCACCGCGTATTATTTGTGACGTTTGCGACAAAAAAAAAATCAGAAAACTTTCATATTTTTTTCGTTAACAACAAAGCTGTCGCCAATTTGTTTGATGACGGCAATGCCGCTTTCAAGCAATTCGTCTTCTATTGATTTTTCAAAAACTAAAGAAGCTACGCCAAGATATATACGACGATTGTCAAACTGCGGATAGTTTATTCGAAAACTGTGAACTTTTTGAAGAACTTTAGGGACGTCGGCATCGCGAATTCTGTACTTTACTTCGATGATACATAGGCTGCTACAGTTTGACAGTACAATATCATACTCGGCTGGTTGAATTAAGCCTTGAACATTTTTTGCAAAAATATCAAACTTTTGCCCAAACAAAACCTCTTTGCCTTCTTTTACGGAGTTTGAGAAAAACTCTTCAGCAAAAAGCCCCTGACTTTTCGTAATACCACCTATGTGCTCACTTTGACTTTTTATTTGAGCGGTGACGACAGCTTGAGCCGCCTCTATTTTGGCAAACCTATTGTCGAAATCCTCTTTTGATTTCCTAAATTGCTCGCCTTGACTTTTTATTTGAGCGGCGGCAGCAGCTAAATCCGCCTCTATCTTGGCATGTCTGCTGTCAGAATCCTCTTTTGATTTCCTAAACAGTTCGTTGAATTCGGCATTGCGCCGCTCAGAATCCTCTTTTGATTTTCGTCTTTCTTCTTCGAAGTCGGCTCTGGACTTCCTCAATTGCTCGTTGAACTCGACATTGCGCTGCTCTGCAGCTATGGCGTGTTTTTCTAATAAAGCCTCTAAAGATGCAAAATAAACAGCATCCATTGCGATATATATCCTAATTTTGAATTGAATAAACAGACAAAAAAACGCAAAGGTAAAAAACTTTTTGTAAAAAAACAAAAAAACGTGCACATTTTTTCTCTACCGCAAATTTTGCGCAGCCACAAATGACGAAAAACTTATGCACAGAATTACAGATTTTTTGCATAATTGACATATACATAGGCAAATATGTGAATTTTGAAAATTTTGAAATTATGTTGAGTTAAAAATTATTTGCTACACCTTAGCAAAGTCGCCGTCTAATTTTCGCGGCATAAAAAAACCTTTTATACAGTTAGGGTTTCGTATACAAATCTGTATATGGTCTTTTTCGCGAAAACCAGCATTGGGATATAGCTCAGCACCTTCAGAAAAAACGCCGCGAACAGAATCGAAAGGAGGCTGTACTGTTTCTTTTCTTGAAGCATGAACTGTTTCGATAACAGCACAATCCAATTCCCTAAACAACAATTCGCCAATATTTCCAAATGGTTTATTTTGCGGAAAATTTGAACAATTATTTGTGTCCTGCAAAATCCTGTAACCGCTTTTCAATAGCTGCAAATTGTCGTAATCCAGTAAATCTAAGCAAAACCCTAAATCTATTACAGCTCCAATTACAGCTGGTTTTTCAATTTTTCCTTGAGAATGGTTTGGATATTTTTGTACATGCACAGCAAATTCCATTGCACGCGATGGACTATTTTCCCAAAAATAAGAACCATTGCCTAACCAATCGTAGCTGTTGACACTTTTTCTTAACGATGTTTTTCCATTTAATACGTCGGATGCAACAGTCTCATCACATCCGTGAAAACCTAATACTAAACCTGACCTGGAAGAATACATTTTTACACTAATATTAATATTATAACATCATTATTGAGTTGGTGGTACGTACAAATGCTTGTAAGGTGCTGCCAAAACACCATGTTCAGTGTATCTACCT
>Ga0099364_10002762_pt1 | contig 27793 bp, 21 predicted proteins | sample TergutTh196P3_FD_73070 | JGI IMG/M metagenome (GOLD analysis project Ga0099364, IMG submission 73070) | Microcerotermes parvus P3 segment gut microbial communities from Pointe-Noire, Republic of the Congo - Th196 P3 | ecosystem: Host-associated > Arthropoda: Insects > Digestive system > Gut ... | reverse complement strand
CGCACTGTTGCCATTGCCGCTTCCATCCGTGCCACCCGCACCTTCGCCGCTTCCGTCTGTACCGCCTGCACCATCGCCGCTTCCGTCTGTGCCGCTTGCACCAGCACCACTTCCGGTTGTGCCACTTCCTATGCCGCTACTGCCAGAACCGCTTATGCCTGTGCCACTCCCTGTGCCGCCATTGCCAGCACCGCTTCCGTCTGTGCCATTTTTGGGGTTAAAATAACCCAAAATCCTTAATTCCTCTTCGGTGCCTGACGCTCTAGTTATTCTAGCACTACCCCAATTCGACTCAATTATTGACACTATGGCGCCTTCGACTTTCTCAACGTACGCCACATGCCCTTGTGCTGTGCCGATAATCGCGGCGCAACCCGGCGAAGCTGTGTCCTCGTTGATTATCGCCACTTTGTCATTCAGCGTCCACAGCCCAAACGGGAGTTCCGGCAGCATGTATGTGCGCACCCACAGAACACAGTTGTCCTTGTACCGATCGTTAGACGGGACTTCAACCCTCTGCACAACAACAGCAACAGAAGCAGCAGCGTCTGTAGCGGCACCAGCAGCAGCAGACGAAGCAGCGTCTGTAGCGGCACTAATGGCAGAAGCAGCATTTGCATTCGTAACCGAAAAAGGCACCGCCGAAACCGATATCGCCGAAATAAGAAGGGCAAGCGCGGAAACTGCGCTAATTAGATTTTTTTTATTCTTCATAAAACAAAACGCTCCAAAAATAATCTCCTAATGCCTATTGTAACAAATCTCAGGGCAAAATGGAATCGCTGTGGGGCAAGAGTATTTGTGTTCCAGGTCTATGCCCAAGGTCACTTAGGTCACCTTGGTCACCTAGGTCACCTAGGTCACCTAGATCACCCAGGTCAATCTTGGTAACTGTTCAGAACCCCCACTTTGTCATTGCGAGGATCGTAGCGAAGAAGCAATTGTCACTACAGGTAACTGTAACCACGATAAACGTAACAGACGGAGGTTACACATCAATCTAGTCGGTGAAATCTCTGTTTTGCTGTATTTTCTCGTTAATTCGGTGCCTGGATTGCTTCACTTTGCTCGCTATGACGAGGGGTATTTGAATAGGTGCCACTCTTACTTTTTAGTGGAAGCAATGATGTTTACTAAAACAATTAACAGTGGTAGTATAGTATGCGAGGTGGATAAACATGAGAATAAGAAAAGTATACCTGAAAGATTTTAGGGGCATATCTGAAGCCCAAATGGACTTTGATGAAAAATCAATAGTTTTATTTGGCGTCAACGGAAGCGGAAAATCTTCTATTCTACAGGCGGTAAACCTTGTTTTTGAGAAGCTAATTAACAAGGTTGTCCAAAATCGTTTTAGGCAAAACATTAAAATGAGTGAGACTGATGTAAGGGTAGGTTCTTCTCAGTGCGAAATATCGGTGGAATTTTCGTTCAACGGGGATGAATATAATATCGGGAGAAAACTGGATAAAAAGCTAAACAAGCAGTCAGTTAAGCCAAAAGCGCTTGAAGTATTCGCACACAGATACAAGGAAACATTTGGATCTGTTTATGATGATAAAATAATGCAAAGATCAAATATCCCAATATTTGTGAATTACGGAGTGAACAGGTTGGTCAAAGACATTCCCTTACGGATACGGAAAACACATGTCTTTGATCCCCTTTATACATATGAAAACGCAATACAAAACATAGTGAATTTTCACACTTTTTTTGAATGGTATAGAAACCGTGAAGACTACGAAAACGAAGTACGTTCGCGAGACAATCCGCACTATTGCGATATTCAATTGGATGCAGTCAGAAGGGCAACGGAAAAAATGATGTCGGGGTTTACGAAGCTGCGAGTTACGCGCAGTCCGTTGAAAATGATGATATGCAAGGAGGGTATGTCTCTTAATGTTACAAAGCTTTCAGATGGCGAAAGATGCCTCTTAGCCTTAATAGGCGATCTAGCAAGGCGAGCTTCAATGGCAAACGAAAATCCATTCAATTGCGAGGGAATTGTAGTAATTGATGAGATTGAGCTGCACCTGCACCCTACGTGGCAAAGACGCATAGTTACAACCCTACGTGATGTTTTCCCAAACATTCAGTTCCTAATCTCCACACATTCACCTCAGGTTTTAAGCGATATCCCAAACGATATGAAGGTGTTTAAGCTGTCCAGTGTACATTCTAAGATAGCTATAGCAGAAATGCAAACCCTTCGCGGGTGGGATGTTAACAGCATCCTTGAAAACCACATGGAAACATCCTCGAAAAACATAGAAACAAACGCGCTTGTTAGCAAAGCGTATGAATTTGTTCATGCAGGTAATTTTGATTTAGCTGAAAACTGTGCAGACGAGTTGGAGCATATGACGAACAACAAAAATACTGATGTTATAAAACTTAGATTTTTGATAAGCAGAGGTCGCAAAAAATGATTTACATAAAAAAAGGTCAGCCCCCGGACTCTTTTAACGACTGGAAACGCACCAATCGGCATAGAGAGTTTGATGCATTAAAAGGGCATGTAAAGACTAATTTAAAAAACTCATTAATTTCTGAGCAAAAAGGACTCTGCTGCTATTGTTGTGCTAAAATTGGGAGAGAAGACTCTCATATTGAGCATATCAAACCAAAAAGCAATCGCAAATGGAGGAGCTTAAGATTCAGCTTTAATAATCTTTTGGCTTCTTGTAATGGTTTTGATGAAAACGGATTTACATGCGGTCATAATAAAAAGGAATGGTATGATGAAGAATTGTTCGTTTCACCGCTGAATGTAGATTGCGAGAGCCGTTTTACCTATTCTTTGGATTGGAAAATTATGGCAGCAAGTGCTGATGATAAAGGTGCCGCAGAAACAATATCGCAACTTTGCATTAATTCTTACGAATTGATTGCCGCAAGGAAAACAGTGATAGATTTGATACTGGAAGACAATTCAATTCACGCTGATCTGGAAGCAGAGCTTGAATGGTACAATTCCCCGGATGATGACGGGTGTCTTGCCCCTTTTTGCAATGTCATTGTTTTCACATTGGAATACCTGATATCGACAAAGCACACTAGTTAGCGTCAGAAACAGTAGTTTCTGATTCTAAACAACAACAATAACCGGCACCGATATTAATGAACTCTGGAAAAAAATCAATAGTTTTATTTGGCATCAACGGAAGCGGAAAACAATCTACATTGCAAAAAGCTAGTAGTAGTACTATAAAATGATAAGGGATGTCTATTATGAAGAGATTTAACGTGACAGGGGTGTGCATCCCAAGCAAACACTATATGGTGGACATAAGCTGTAAACTAGCGCAAATCAAAGAAATGGTCGACTATGGCGATTATTTCACGATAAACCGCGCAAGGCAATACGGCAAGACAACAACATTGTCGCTTTTGGAAGAAGTGTTAAAAAACGAATACATTGTAGCTTCGATAAGCTTCGAGAGGCTTTGCGACGAGAGTTTCGAGACGGCTGCGGTATTTTGTAGGGCATTCATGCGATTGGTTCAAAGAACGCTGGCATTTACTGATGTATCCGATGAGTACAAAAAAGGCTGGCTTAATAACAATGTAGCGGATTTTAACGAACTAAGCTTCCATATTACGGAAATGTGTAAAGACAAAAAAATCGTATTGATGATAGACGAGGTTGACAAAATAAGCAACAATAGGACATATCTGCACTTTTTGGGAGTACTTCGTGATAAATATCTGGAACGTGCGAAAAACAAAGACTATACCTTCCACAGCGTAATACTTGCAGGCGTGTACGATATAAGGAACATCAAACTGAAGATGATAAACGAAGGGGTATACTCGCCGTTGGCGTTGGAAAACAAGATATACAATTCGCCGTGGAACATAGCTGCCAATTTTAAGGTTAATATGTCGTTCAATAAAGCGGAGATATCTACCATGCTTGTGGAGTATGAAGCAGACCGCAATGTCGGCATGGACATCCCGGCATTAGCTGACGAGATATACAACTACACAAGCGGATACCCATTTCTTGTATCAAGGATATGTAAGTATATAGACGAGGAACTCGAAAAAGATTGGGCGTTTCATAGTGTACAGAAAGCTGTCAGCGCCATTATTCGTGAAAGTGATACGCTATTTGGTGATTTATACAAAAACCTTGAAAACAACAATAACTTATACGATTTGATATATGACATACTGATGCTAGGCAGAAAAAGAACCTATGCTATCGGTAGCCCTGCCGTTGATATAGCCAAAATCTATGGCATCATAAAAGAAGTTGATCAGAGCGTGGTGGTATCTAACAGAATGTTTGAATTGGCTATTTGTAATCACTTTATCGCGAAAGATGAGGAATTACATAAAAAGCGCATCATCTTTCGCAGTTGACACCGATAGTATTATGTTCTATTATATAAATGCGCTCTGCGGCAATAGGTTGCCAATGCGTTGTTTGACAGGGGCAGAAATGTGAATATTGATCTTCAGGGCAGGGTTAAAGTCCCTACCGGTGGTATAGCCCACGAGCCGAGAGGCCGATTCGGTGAAACTCCGAAGCCGACAGTATAGTCTGGATGAAAGAAGATGGACAGCGATCGCGCATCGTTTAGCGGATCTGGTCAGGCTCTGAGGTGTATAACATTTCAGGGCTTCTTTGTTATAGAAAAGGGGGATAAAGGTGGACGGCTCGGAATATGAAAAATACATGAGAGTAGCGCTTAAGCTGGCAAGCAAAGGGCGTGGCCGAGTAAACCCCAACCCTATGGTTGGCGCGGTTCTTGTTAGGGGCAGTGAAATAATTGCGGTCGGTTTCCACGAAAGCTATGGCGCTCCGCATGCTGAACTCAACGCGATCAGCACATGCCGCCATTCCCCAGAGGGGTCTACCCTCTTTGTTACTTTGGAGCCATGCTGCCACCATGGCAAGACCCCTCCGTGTACTGATGCGATTATCGAATGCGGGATAAAGAAAGCCGTCATTGGCGTCATTGACCCCAACCCGCTTGTAGCTGGCAAGGGAATCGAAAAGTTGCGCGATAGCGGCGTGGAGGTCGTTGAAGGCGTTTTAGAAGCAGAGTGCAGAAAGCAAAACGAAGTGTTTTTCCATTATATAAAACACAAAACCCCTTTTGTCGTCATGAAATATGCAATGACTATGGATGGGAAAGCTGCCTCCCGCACAGGAAAATCAAAATGGATAACCGGGAAAGCGGCGCGCCGGCGCGTACATCAGGATCGCAACAGCTACTCCGCCGTCATGGTGGGCATCGGCACGGTTATAGAAGACGACCCGCTTCTTAACTGCCGCATTGATGGCGGGAGGGACCCTGTAAGGGTTATCTGCGATACAAACCTCCGGACACCTATTCAGTCTCAGATTGTCATGTCTGCAAGGGAAATAAGGACTATTATCGCAACAACGTGTACGGATGAAAAAAAGCATGAGCCATACTTGGGGGAAGGGTGCAGCATTGTCACTGTTGGGAAAAAAGATGGCAGGGTCAATCTAAATGAACTTATGACTGTGCTTGGCAACGATGGAATAGACAGCATACTGCTTGAGGGCGGCGGAACCCTTAACTGGTCAGCAATTAGTAGCGGAATAGTAAACAAGGTTCAGGCTTACATTGCGCCGAAAATCCTTGGCGGCGCTAATGCAAAACCCCCAGTAGCAGGCCTTGGCGCGGAATCCCCAGTGGCAGGCCTTGGCGCAGCAGGCCTTGGCGCGGAAGCCACAGTGGTAGGCCTTGGCGAAGTAGGCCTTAACGTGAAGAGCCCAGTGGCAGGCCTTGGCGCGGAAGCACCCGATGAAGCCTTCTATCTGGCAAATAGCTCTGTCGTTGCGTTGGAAGGCGGGGATTTTCTGATTGAGAGCGATGTTGTGTCAGGGCTTCCGCAAGGAACCGACTTTTTTGTTAGAGATAACTGCATTGCAGTAGAAAGAGAGGTGTAGTCGGGACGGATATATACGCCCTGGCCAACAATGTTTACAGGGATAATTGAAGAAATTGGAACTGTTAGAGAAATAAGAAGAGGTGCTAGGTCATCAACGCTAACTATTGAAGGCCGCATAGTTTTTGGGGATCTCAAGATCGGTGACAGCATAGCTGTAAACGGAGTGTGCCTCACAGTTACCAGCTGTATGGGCGGCGCGGGCAATGCACACAGCGTAGGCAACGTACTCGGCGTTGGCGGCGCAGGCAACGTAGGTGCCGTGGGCGGCATAGGCGGCTCAGGCGGTGTAGGCAACGCATGCGGCGTTGGCGGCGTAGGCAACGTAGGCGCACGTGGTGCATGTGGCACATTTACAGCTGACGTCATGCGCGAAACCCTGCACCGTTCCTCCATTGGTAGCCTAAAAGCCGGTAGCCAGGTGAATTTGGAAAGGGCTTTGTCTGCCACGGGGCGTTTTGGCGGGCATTTCGTACAGGGCCATATAGATGGAACTGGCGTTATTGAAAAAGTTAAAAAGGACGATAACGCCATAATCTATGTCATTAAGACCCCTGACGGCGTAATGAGGTTAATAGTAGAAAAAGGCTCAATTGCGGTAGATGGCATCAGCCTGACAGTGACAACAGCAGCAACAGATTACTTTGGGGTCTCGGTTATTCCCCACACAGCAAAATCTACCACGCTTTCCGATAAAATCGCTGGAGATATAGTAAACCTCGAAACTGACCTGATCGGAAAATATGTTGAGAAGCTATTGCTACACGGACAGGGGCGCGGAACCAAACTTGCAAATGGCATTTCCAGGGAATTCTTATTGAGCCACGGGTACGATTAAACAGGAGGTAAGGATGGATATTTTTTCGCATTACGTAATTGAAGAGGCATTGGCTGAACTGCGCAACGGAAAGATCGTTCTTGTCACAGATGACGAAAACCGCGAAAATGAGGGGGATTTAATCTGTGCCGCCCAGTATGCTTCAGTCGACAATATAAATTTTATGGCTGTTCATGGCAGGGGGCTTATATGCATGCCTATTAGCGGCGATATATGCCGCAAATTAAAACTCCCCCAAATGGCCGAAAACAACAACGACCGCCACGGCACCGCATTTACCGTGTCTATTGACCATGTTGATACGGCAACAGGCATTTCGGCGGCAGAACGTTCAATTACCGCTATGAAATGTGCTGAGGAGAATTCCAGGCCGGAGGACTTTAGGATGCCGGGTCATTTGTTTCCGCTTCTTTCGAGGAAAAACGGGGTTCTAGAGCGCGGCGGACACACTGAAGCAACAGTAGACCTTATGAGGCTGGCGGGCCTTTCCGAGTGCGGCATATGCTGCGAGGTAATGCGCGAAGACGGCACAATGATGCGTTCACCTGAGCTAATCGAATTTGCAAAAAAGTGGAATTTAAAATGCATTGCTATCAAGGATCTTATCGAATACAGAAAAACGAAAGACACCCTTGTCGAGCGTGTCGCGATAACAAATATGCCCACCATGTACGGGCATTTTAACGTGCATTGCTACATCAACAAACTGAGCGGCGAGCATCATGTGGCGCTTGTTAAAGGCGACATAGGCGATGGCAAAGGCCTTTTATGCCGGGTTCATTCCGAATGTATGACTGGGGACGCTTTCGGGTCGCTGCGATGCGACTGCGGGCGCCAGTTCTCCGCAGCAATGACGCAGATTGAGAAAGAAGGACGTGGCGTCATGCTGTATATGCGCCAGGAGGGGAGGGGCATTGGGCTTGTGAACAAGCTTCGGGCGTATGAATTGCAGGACCGCGGCATGGATACGCTTGAAGCGAACCACGCGCTGGGGTTTGCCGGCGATTTGCGGGAATACTATATCGGAGCGCAAATACTGCGCCACCTGGGCGCCAGAGACCTTAGGCTCCTCACAAACAACCCCAAGAAAGTGTACGGCTTAACGGGGTTCGGCATTGATATCTCTGAACGCGTCCCAATACAAATGGACGCAACGCCACACGATTTGTTTTATTTAAAGACAAAGCAAGAAAAGATGGGGCATCTATTGGACTATTGATACGGGGTGCCTATTGAAATATTTGATATAGGCATCCATAGCACTGTTAGAGATGGGCTTCAACTAAGTAAATTGGAGGATTTGATTATGAGAATATTTGAAGGCAAACTTATATCTGGTGAAATAAGGGTCGGGATTGTAGCAGCACGGTTTAACGAATTCATTACTTCAAAGCTTATCAGCGGCGCGTTGGATGGCCTTAGGCGCCATGGCCTGAGCGACGATTGCATTGACCTTGCATGGGTTCCCGGAGCATTTGAGATACCGGTAATAGCATCGAAAATGGCTTCTAGCGGTAAATATGACGCCGTTATTTGCCTTGGCGCGGTGATTCGCGGCAATACAACGCATTATGAATATGTATGCAATGAAGTAACGAAAGGAATTGCGCAGGCAAGCCAAAAAAGCGGCATTCCAGTAATGTTTGGGGTGTTGACTACCGAAAACATCGAACAAGCCATTGAACGCGCTGGGACGAAATCCGGCAACAAAGGGTTTGACTGTGCTACAGGGGCTATTGAAATGGTAAATCTAATACGCGAAATGCAATTCTGATCGTGTATTCTACTGGAGAATATGAGAAAATGAACGGTATCTTTAGGGTGCTATATGAAATAAGAAAAAAACCTGCATTGTATTTTGGAGGAAGAAAGTCTCTATCACTAATACGTGCTTTTATTAATGGATATCTCGAAAAGCAAAGAGAAATAGACCCAGACTGCCATGATACATTTGCTCTTAACGGATTCCAAGAGTTTGTTCAGAATAAATATGGACTAGGGACAATGTGTGTTCAGTCTTGGGACAGAATTATCGATTTCTATAATTCATCTGATGATATGGCTTTTGACACATTCTATGAATTGCTAGATGAGTTTTTAAGTAATAACATATAATAGTGCTTGGTGTTTAATTTCAGCATCTCTTTGGGTACAAGTTGTATGGCATTTCATTTAACGGACACTCGTGACTATTCAAATACCCCTCGTCATTGCGAGCAAAGCGAAGCAATCCAGACACCGAATTAACGGGAAAATACAGCAAAACAGAGATTTCACAGACTTGATTGCTTCGTCGCTACGCTCCTCGCAATGACGAAGAGGGGGTATTTGAATAGACACGGACACTCCAGGCGGGCTTGGTGGGATGGGGACGAGCTGTTGCGCGAAACATATTCTTGCTGTATACTGGTTTGGAAGTAACACTATGGGGCCAGACGGCAACTGCTTTAGGGGGCGCACTGGGTTTGAACTATATTTTAGAGCGAAAACAACAAAAACATGTAGGGGCGGATTCAATACCCGCCCGAATGTAGGGGCGGATTCAATATCCGCCCGAATGTAGGGGCGGATTCAATATCCACCCGAATGTAGGGGCAGATTCAATATCCACCCGAATGTAGGGGCGGATTCAATATCCGCCCGATTAGAGGTTTATTTATGCCAAGAGACAAAGACAATGTCGAAACGGGAAAAATGTGCGCATGCGACGCAGACGTGCCATATGCCGAGGGTGGAACTGGTGGCATGGGTGAGCCATATACTGAGGGTGGCGTGTGCGACTCAAAAGTGCCATATGCTGAGGACGGCGCTGGCAGCATGGCTGAGCCGTATACTGAGGACAGCACTGGTGACACGGAAGAGCCGTTTACTGAAACGGGTGTTAGCGGCGCGGGGCGTGAACCCTCTAATATCATTGTAGATATGGCAGAGTATGGGTTTCTATTGGCGGTGAACGACAGCATTTCGGCTGAAGTGTATGAGAACATGCTGACGGCACACGGAATTTCAGTAGTTAAAAAACATCATGGGCCTTATGTCCAGTCTTTCATACAAGTCGATTATGAAAAAATTGGCTTGAACATTTTCGTTCCAAAGAGCAAACTTGCCCATGCACGCGAACTTGTTGAAAAATTTGACTCCGAACCATATACTTACGGAATACCCATAGAAGAATACCAAATAAGGTTAAAAAGAAAACCGCCTGTTTTGGGGTTTGTTTTGTTATTGTTCTTGTTTGGAATGCCAGTTTTGCTAGCAATTGTAGTTATTATTTACCATCTATTTTTAAAATAGCATTCTCATGCCTCGCACAGCTATCCCGTGCCCTGTTACCCCGTTCCCAATACCCCGCGCCCTGCTACCCTGCTACCAATACCTCGTACCCTATTGCCCCCGCGCCCTATTGCCTCGTCCCCAATACCCAGCACCCTGCAACCCCGCTCCCAACACCCCGCTCCCTATACTAACTTGTATTTGTCAAGGTAGCGCTCGTACCGGCTTTCCATGGTCTCGCTCTCAGATTCGCTTAACGTGTTTAAAAACTGGTGAGGCTCAAGCCCGCCGACAAAAGAGTTGATTACGCTTATTCCAATGTTTGAGCAATGGTCGGATACGCGCTCAAGGTTCGTAATAACGTCGGAGAAAATGAAACCTAGCTCGGTGGTGCACGCACCTCGTTGCAAGCGTTTGATATGCCTTTCCTTAAGCTGTGCCCTCAGCTTGTCTATAACGTCCTCCAGCGGCTCAATTTTCATTGCAAGATCCGCATCGTTTTTGGCGAACGCTGTGACCGCATTATCGATTATTTCCCGGACTGCCCCGCCCATAACCTCCAAGTCGCTTAGCGCTTCTTCCGAAAAGCTCAACCCCTTTTGTTCCATCTCTTCAATTGACTGGGATATATTGACCGCATGGTCGCTTATCCGCTCAAAATCGCCAATTACGTGCAGTATCCCAGAAACCTCCCGGCTATCTTCCATACTTGTGCTGACCCCTGCCACCTTTACTAAATAGTTTCCAATGGAATCCTCGTAAACGTCAGAGTCGTTCTCATTGTCCATGATTTTCTTCAAATCCTCTTCTTTGTACTCCTTCATTAGGTCTAGAGCCATAAACAGTGTTTTGCGGCTGAGCCGCGCCATATCCCCCGCAAGGGTTCTGCACTGCGCAATGGCAAATGCTGGGGTAGCTAGGAACACGTCGTCAAGCAGACGGAACCTCACGTCTATGGGTCGATCTTTGATTGTTGCAGTCGATATTTTGATAAGAAACTTCCTGAACGGGAGGAGCGCAACGGTATTAAGTATGTTATAGACCGTATGGGCAGCGGCTATCCCAGCGGGGGTTATGCTTCTATCCATAAATGCCTCCCCAAGAAGCCCGCCCAAAAGGTAATACAAAACCATAAAGACTATTGCCCCGATTACTTTGAAATATAGGTGAAGCACTGCAGCCCTTTTCGCGTTTGACCCAGTGCCTGCGCTGGCAATAATAGCTGTTATGCAGGTGCCTATGTTTTGCCCCAAAATAACTGGTATCGCAACCGCATACGAAATACTGCCAGTCATTGCCATAGCCTGCAAAATTCCGACCGACGCGGAAGAGCTTTGTATGATAGCTGTTACAAAAGTACCTGTAAACACGCCGAGTGCAGGGTTCTCAAAATAGGTGAGTATTTGAGTAAACTCCGGCATTTGCGACAGCGGCCCTATCGCCCCGACCATCATTTCCATTCCGACAATCAGAACCGTGAAGCCAAACATTATCTGCGCGATCGTCTTTTTTTTGTCGCTTTTGGAAAACATGATTAGGCAAATCCCAATAGCCGCCAATATTGGCGTAAAACTTGACGGTTTGAACATCTGCAACACAAACTGTGTGCTTTGTATCCCGGTCAGGCTCATTATCCACGCCGTTATCGTTGTGCCGATGGACGCCCCCATAATGACGCTGACAGAACTCTCCAACGTCATTATGCCTGCATTCACAAGGCCAACCACCAACACCGTCGTCGCTGACGAACTCTGTATCAAGGACGTTACTCCGGCACCAAGCGCGATTCCTGTCAGGGGGTTTGCGGTAATTTTTTTCAAAACCGATTTAAACTTGCCGCCAGCAAGCTTTTCTATAGCCTCCCCCATTACGAACATGCCGTAAAGAAACAACGCGACGCCGCATATAAAATTCAGTACATCGAATACATCCATATACCGCCCCAAAAGCCCCCACAGTTTTTGCCCAACGGCTCGCCCAACGGCTTACCCAACAGCTTGTGTAATGGTTTGCCCAACGGCCTGCCCAATGGTTTGCCTAATGGCTTGCCCAATGGCTTGCCCAACGGTCTCCCCAATGGCCTGCCCAACGGCTTGCCCAACGGCTTGCCTTCCGCAGTTATTATAAAACAATTCCAATGGAAAGAATAGCTATATATTATATAATTTTCTATTATGTAACAATTTAACAGCTCCGTAACTATTAAGAATCTCCCATTATGCTCCCTTGAGATTCGTGCCAATTTGGTATCTACACCCCGTTGTGAACACTATTCAGTGCTACCGTCATTGCGAGCGAAGCAAAGCAATCCAGAAAGCCGTTTTTTCTCTGGATTGCCACGTCGCTACGCTCCTCGCAATGACGAAAGGGAGCTTTTAGGGAAGACAGTGAACAAATAAACAGCTCACCCTTATTCCATAGAAAAAAGGAGCTACATTTCTGTAGCCCCTTAATTTGTAATTTGCTTTTAGTTATCTTGTTTCGCTTGCCGCGCCTTATCTTTGTATGTCGCGGCTTCGTTCAACTCACGCAGTCGTTATGGAGTTGGCGGCCTGTACCTCACTGAGGTGGTCTCGCTGAAGTATTTCATATCGTTGCCGTTAGCATCCCTAAGCCCTGCCCCGTTGTACGTGGCGGTTACGTCTAGGGAATTGAAGAAGAATGTGGATGGGAAGAAGTCGATTACTATCGCATAATCGTCTCCTCCATTGAGCCACTGACCGTAAACATTCCATGCACGCACGGTCGTAGCTCCTGACGGTGATGAGCCCTGCGCTACTGTAGCCTTATCTACGATAAGGTTCGGGAATAAGGCATTCCAGTTTGCCGCAACATCCCCGGCAGTAGGCACCACTGCTTCGTCAACTATGATGTACAGTGCCGAAGGAGATGTCCCTGTGTAGTTGCTATCTACACCGAAGAACACTTCTACCACCGACGGTTCAATCTTGTCACCTACATCAACACTTTTAAAAGTTTCGTCAGTTGGTGGAACTGCTGGTGGATTCCCCGGATCACTTCTGAACTGCAAATCATCATTACCAGCGTAGTTGAGAACTAATGCAGCCCCGTCATATTTTGCGTCAGCGGTGATTTCTCTGCTCAGGGTAAATTCAAGTTTTGTAGTGCCGTCAAGTGAAGCGTTCCTTATTGAAACAGGGCTTGTCCTACCAGTACTTTTATTCGTGAGTGTGAAATCGTTCTGGCTGTAGGACAGCATATCCCCTTCAACTATCGATACTTCAATCTTGGTTTTGCTCGTCGCCACAACAGAGCCTACTACAGGTGTCTTGGGATATGTAGCAAGAGCGGTATCAATTATCAATTCTGTTTGTACTTGATCACTCTTGTTGCCCACGTTATCCTCAATATTGGCCGATTGGATAGCTGTAAGTGTGTATATATCATAATCCTGGACGCGAACGTCTCTAATTGTGATCTCAACAACTTTGTTCCCTGGCAACAGCGACAGGTTCGCCCTTGCAGGCAGGTTTGTCGCCCTTCCACTTGCTACAAACCTATAGTTCGCCCTGTTGAGGGCCGAAGCTGAATCAACCTCTTCACTGAATAGGATTCTAATCGTCTCTCTAGTTGCAATGAAAGTAGGATTAGTTGCTGCACTTGGGTTTGTGCTACCAGTAATCCACGCCTTCTCAGGATACGGGGCATCTTCGTCGGGTATGGTTAACTCAAATGTATCCTGGGTCATATTGTTCTTGTCCGGCTTGGCCGTGTCATAGAAATTGCTCAGCGTTATTGAGTAAACATCGGCATCAAGTTTGTCAGCATCCGCGCCCGCGCCTTCTTTGAACTCAAAAGTCTTGGCGTCGCCGTCCTTCTGTGTCGCTATAACGTCGTATACCCTATCTCCGTCGCTGTTCCTGATGACATAGTCGCCAGGTACGGGATCCATATCTTTCGTAAACTTCACCCAGAACTCGCCTGCCCCATCAGAGCCATAATCGGCTATTTCCGGACGCACGTTATCGGGCACTGGCGTTACAACAAACGATGTGGGATCCTGCAACGCATTGCCCCAGTAGTCTACACAGTCTTGAATATAGATAGTCGTCGCGACATATTTCAGGTAGTCGTTGCCTTCGAATGCGAAGGTCGCGATCGTCTCGTCATCCTCGTCTATGGAAGCTTCTTTGGAAGTCCTCTTCCTGTTGCCGTCGTTCCAATAGATCGTGGCGTCTTCTGTAATTTCTTTGCTAAACTTAATCTTGATTTCTGCAGGGTATACAGGGCTAAGAACTTCCTCAGCAATGGGGCCTTCCTTGTCGTCTACAATGGTAAACAACGCTGTAACATAGCCCATATTAATCCCGGCAATGTCGAAGATGCTATCGCCAGTTCCGTCAATGGAGAGCTCGTACTCTCCGGCTGCGAGCACTGTGTTGATCTTCTTGATCGTGATGATCCTGCCTGTGTTTTTATCTGCGTCATTGTTGTATTCCGGTACTGTTGCGGAGAAACTCCTGCCGTTAATCCTATACTTGCTCAGTGAATTGAACTGTCCGCTGGGGTCAATCGGCTCGGTAAGGTAAATGTCCAGCCTGGAATTACCCTTAGGCACGACCTTCTCAATTGCGGGGGCTGTGGTGTCTCTAAACAGTACGTCCTGCACGATGGGGGTCATGGTCACGTCGCCGCCTACAGTTTTCAGTCCGGTAAGGGAAAACTCAACCGTCTCGTTCTGCGCGTTTACAAAACCTGAATCCATGTACACCCTAAGAACAGCCTTTTCGCCGTAGTCGTCGACAATATACGCTTTGTCGTCGCCTGACAGCTTAGTGCCGTTAACCCTGATGTTGCCCTTGTCGACCGAATCCGGGTCGATGGCATAGTTCATTGTTACTTCGATTTCGGCGAAGTTGTAGGCATCTACGCTGATCGCTTCATACACGGCAGGCAGATCAGTAGGCCCATCGGGAGTCTCTGGGTCGCAGTTGCCGGTCAGGCAAATGCCGGCCGCTATGACATCATCTTCGTCAAGGATTCCCTCGTCAATCAGGTACTGCGCGAAAATCTCGCCGTCCGACATCACGCCTTCGAGAGCCATGACGATGTACTCGGCGACCGCGCTCATGCTTACCGGAACTTCAGACGATCCGGCGTCAATCCCGACAGTGCGCGCGAATGTAAGAATGTTGCTCCAGTTGTAGTCACCGCCGTAGGGGTATCCCATTGCCGTAAGCAGTATTTTCACAAGCTGCTTGTTTGTGGCACTGGAAGCGGGTTCAAAGAAATCTTCGCCGGTTCCGATAAAGCCCCAAGACGGATCATCGAAGAAGAAAGCCAGCATATTCTGCTCAGGGGCACTGGTTCTGTCGTCATAGTCTTGGAAGTTTTCATACTCGTCCCATTCTTCGAAATCATATGCGTCTTCTTCAATACCTACAAGCCTTGCATATAGAATTGCTACTTGCATCCTGGTAAGGATCTGCGCAAGGTATTCCGGCGTCAGACCTTCCTCAGTTTCCCCCTTTAGCATGCCGATTGCCCCCAGCTGCTCTGGGGCCGTCGCTGCAAAGGCCGGCACCGTTACAGCGCCTGCAAGCATAGCAACTGTTAATAGTACCGCTAAAAGTTTCTTGAGATTTTTCATATTCTCAAATCCTCCTCGCATAATAATTGGGTAAGCTCTTGTGTTAAGGTTCCGGGACATGTCTTACCCATAATCGACGACCCGTAACCTGATAACCTGCTTCATCCTACGGACGACAAATGAGATCTCCACAGAACTTAGTCGATTATATCACCCTGATTTTTCAACGTCAACATTCACATCATAAGTGTAAATAAAATGTAACAGAACTGAAACTATGCTAAATCACTGACTTTCAGGCTTGCCAGGGGTGGTTTTTAGCCCTCCGGCAGAGCCATTTGGCAAGCAATTTATTATCAGAGCAGCGGCTATTCCAAAGAGGGCCCACCAGATATGCGCCACCGCAATGCTGTCGTCGTTTACTAACGCCTGAATAAGATAAGCAGCCCAACCAGCCATGAAGCACATCGCAACTGGGTCAAAGGGCATCCCTTCCTTTTTTCTTCTGTAAATATACCTGATTAAAGCCACCAAACCGAGTGCATTTATAGCTAAAAATACGATTAACGCCGAAATTCCCGCGCCATACGCATACGACAGGTACACATTGTGAGGCTTGGTGACCATCACGTACAACTCTCCCAAATTGGCTATCTTTTGAGGGTCAGACTGCGGAAAATTGTATGTAATGGTGTCCATGCCATAGCCGAAAAACGGGCGCTTTACGATAAGCTTTGCCGTTTCCCGCCATATGTAGAACCTCCCCGTGGCAGGCGCAAGCCCCGGCTCCGGCATAGTCGGCAAGACAATCGGCCCATCCATGCGGACAGCCGCGTCCTCAGGTAGTTGCGCCGCTATCGGCGCCATCACTGCTACGGTTGACTGTGCCGCTATCGGCTTTATCGCCGACACGACTGGCTGTGATGCCAATGGTGCCATCGCCGCTTCGACTGACTGTAACTCTATCGGCGCCATCGCCGCTGCCTCAGGCGGCTGTAACACTATCGGCACTATCGCCGCTTCCTCAGGTGGCTGAGCCGCTTTGGTTGACTGCAACTCTACCGATGCTGTTGCTGTTGCCGTTGCTGTTGCACCCGCGCCTTGTACACTGCCAACAGTTACTATGCCGCCCTCGAAAGCGGATTCGACCCTTCCTAGCGTCTTTGTGTATACCTGCGGGTTTTGGCCTGCAAGAATCGCGAATATAGCCCCACACACCACGGCATTTGACACAATTAACAATACAACCTTCTTTATCGGCGCATTTATTAGTGCTATCGCTGAAATTATAAAAAACATAACAATAAATGTGTAAAACCCGCTGGAAGAAAGCGAGGTTATTACCATCAAAAAAGACACAGCCGTCATGGCGAAACTTGCGATGGCTTCGCCGTTTTTATCAATAAAGCTGGGTACAATACCCTTGCCTGCCTTCGTAGCGTTATCCTGCTCTTTAGCCTTGCCCGTTTTCGTAGCGTTATCCTGCCCTTTAGCCCTGCCTGTCTTTGTAGCGTTATCCTGCTCTTTTGCCCTGCCTGCCTTCGTAGCGTTATCCTGCCCTTTAGCCCTACTGCCCTTATAATCGATTCCTGCTACAAACAGCAGGCGGGCAAAGAATATCGCGAACATAACCCCGGCGAAGCCACTTAGGTAGTTTACATTCCCCAAAGTCGAAGCAAACCCTGCCCCCTCTGCAGGCCTTGCCCCAGGAGGCATACCGAGTAAAAACCTCACTACTCCGATGGCGACCATATCTACTCCCAAAAAGTTTAACAATGACACGAGGGCATTAACCCCCCCAATAATACATAGCGGAACAAACAACTGATTTGGCTTGCTGTACCTTGATAGCACATGGTACCCCAAGAAGAACATAAAGCAAAAGGCGATATGCGGGAGTGCGCCGTCCCTCATATACATAAGGCCATTCAATGCGACGCTTTTCATATCCGACATGAGGACGGAGAGGGCGAGTATAAGGCACAGGGCCCCAAGCAGCGCGTCGAATGCCGTTAACCTGGCAATGTAGCCTTCGGAAACAATCTTGTATATGAACATCAGAAGCAACATGCCCGCAACGATATACAGGAGGATCATTTTCAATTGCGTATACGTATCATATAGTACGCCAGTGTCGGTCACCGATGTGTTTAGAATGCCCGGGGCCACAAAGTCAAGCCTCATTAGTCTAAACGCAATCGGCTGAATCGACATGAATACTAGCATTACCCATGTAATCGCTTTGTCTGCGCCGCTAAAGCCCTTAGCCGCAACTGTCGCTTTTGCCCTTGCTCCTTCGATTTGCTTTCGGTCTCTTCCACTTTGTTTTTGGTTTTTTCTGCGGTTTTTCTTGTTTGGCATTTTGTTATCCGATCGAAATTTGTTAGCTGTTCAATGTTTGCTATCTGTTCAAACCTGCCATCTGTTTGAGATAGGCTGTCTACTCATAATCTCTCGCGTATGGCCTTTGCGCTTGCATCGTCACCTGTTTCAGTGTAGCATTCCTCAATTATCTTCAGGAATTCCTTGTCTTCAACAATTCGCGGATGCATCTCAAGTAGCTTTAGCCAATACGAAATTGCCGAATCATAATTCCCCAAATAGTACTCACAAACCGCAGTCTTATACACCAATATGTAAGCGGAAGGGTATTTCGGCATCAAGTCAACGTAAGTTCCGATGGCAACCTCCGGCTGCCCGTCAATAACCAGGTTGTCCGCGCCCCGATAACGAGCATGGTTGCCCCTATGCACTTCTTTCTCGGCATTCCCCTGCGACGCGCCCAATATTATCAATATTGCCATCAATGCGACAAACACGCAAAATGCTATGTTGCCGTTAATTTTTTTCACAATGTCTCTCCCACAAACGAAATAGACCCACAAGGCACAACCCCTAATGTACGATCACTATACTATCAAAGAAGGTTTTAGGATGCAAGTAGGGGCGGATTCAATATCCGCCCGTCTAACGGATTCAATATCCGCCCGTCTAACGGATTCAATATCCGCCCCTACTCAAACATGTACAACCGGGCGGATATTGAATCCGCCCCTACATGTTTGGCGGGTTCTTGCGGCAGTGTACTGCGCCATGTTATACTGTTGATTATTCAAAGGCTGGCAAACCTCATGGACGGCAACCTACCGGGGATGGTCATAGGCGATGGCTCAAAGATACAGAAGGCTAAATAAAATGAATATTGTCAAACTGCTTGTGGTTACCATTGACCTCGCCATCGTCAACCTCTCATACGTCGTCGCGTTCTACATACGGTTCGCGCCGGAGGTTAGGCTTTCCGGCGAGCTGCCATGGCGAAATTACGAGCCTTTTCTAGCCGCTCTCCCATTCATTACGGTTACGGCACTAATCTATTTGGACTTCTTCGGGCTCCTAAGATTTCACAGGACTTCCCGGAGGTCGGTAGTGCCATCCATAATGAAGCTGGTTTTTATGCAAGCCCTCACAACCACAACAATAACGTATTTTATGAGTTATTCATCCCTACCAAGGACAGTTGTAATACTCACAGCGGCCATACAGGCCATTGCCCTGGTAGTATGGAACTGGGCAATGCTTGCGTTGCGGGACGCGGGTTCCGCGTCTTCGGTGGCCATGATTGTCGGCGCTGCCGCGCAGAGGAAAGAGCTTTTGGACAAACTCGCTCAGACTCAAGAGCCAGCCGCAAGAAAAATGGCTGTCAAATACTGGTTTACCTATGACGAGCGTGAAAAAGCCCTGAAATGCGTAAAAAAAGTGGACGAAGTTCTGATTTGTTCGAACCTGTCGGAGGACTTCAAAATAGATATAATGCTCGTGTGTATGGATCAACGAAAAGCCGCCTACCTCGTGCCGGAAGCCTTTGAGATTGCCCTGCTTAGCACGAGCGTAGTTCACTTTGACGACCTGCCCCTGCTATTAATGGACAACGTTAGCCTATCCTTCGAACAGCGCTTCTTTAAGAGGGCATTCGATTTTACGGCGTCAATCCTGTCTATGCCTTTTCTTCTCCCGTTCTTTGCAATAATCGCGGCGTTGATAAAATTGACAACGCCCGGTAGTGTGTTTTACCGACAAGACAGGGTAACTGCAGGCGGGCGGGTGTTCAAAATTCTTAAATTCCGTACAATGCATGAAGGCGCCGAGTCCGAAACAGGCCCTATGCTCTCTCACGAGGACGACGAGCGCGTTACTTCCTTAGGAAAATTTTTGCGCCGTTACCGAATAGACGAGCTGCCGCAGCTCTTTAACGTAATTAAGGGGGAGATGAGCCTTGTCGGGCCAAGGTCCGAGCGGCCGTATTTCGTTGAGCAGTACGCAAGGAGTATTGACGGCTATGAAATGAGGAACTCTGTAAGGGCCGGAATTACTGGGTACGCCCAGATCTTTGGCAAGTATGGCACTTCTGCCGAACACAAGCTGACATACGACCTCATGTACATAATGAACTATTCGTTGCTGTTAGATGTCAGGCTGATTTTCCAGACTTTCAAGGTAATTTTTCAAAAGGGGAGTTCATAAGTGCCTTGTGAATTACCCCCTTCAACGGTTAAGCCGCCTTAAGAATTAGCATCCCTTTAGCGCCTTCCAACATCACCTTTTTGGGACCCTTCCGTATTGCCCGCGTGCCAGCCCAACAAGATGTCCGCGATGCGTTCGCTTGCGTGCCCGTCGCCGTATGGGTTTATGGCCCTTTGCATCGTGGAGTAAAGTCCTCCATCGTGCAGGAGTGCATGGGCACTATCGTAGATAGCTTGCTCCTCGACCCCGACAACTTTGACGGTACCTGCTTCCACTGCTTCAGGCCTCTCCGTCTCGGTTCTCAGCACAAGCACAGGGACGCCGCAAGATGGCGCCTCCTCTTGCATGCCCCCGGAGTCTGTCAGGATCATATAGCTTTTCGACATCAGGTTGTGCATGTCTTCAACGTCAACCGGATCTATCAGATGTATTCTGCCACGGCTACCAGCGCCCCCACAGTTACTGTTGCTGCCACTGCCACCTAAGTTGCTGCTGTTGCCGTCCCCACTGTTGCTGCCACCGCTACCGTCACCGCTGAAGCCGCCGTCACTGTTATAGCTGCCAAGGACGCGATAAACTGTGTCCCTTACAGCAGGATTCATATGCACAGGGTATATTAGTACCGTGTCGCTGTTGTCTTCAACCAAGCGCCTTACGGCTTTGCATATGTTTTCAAGGGGTTTGCCCAGGTTTTCCCTTCTGTGGGCTGTCATTAACAATAAGCGCTTTCCGTTTAGCCCCCCGCTGATATTCCTTAACGCGCCCCGATGATATTCGTAACCTTCCTTAATGGTTGTCTTGAATGCGTCAATAACTGTGTTTCCGGTGACATACACATTTTTTGTTATGCCTTCACAAAAAAGGTTTTCTTTGTTTCGCTGTGTTGGCGCAAAGTGCAGTTCCGCAACCCTTCCGGTTAGGCTTCGGTTCATCTCTTCCGGAAAAGGCGAGTAGATGTTGTACGTTCGGAGACCCGCTTCGACGTGCCCAACTGGAATCTGTCTGTAATAAGCCGCCAGCGCGGCGGCAAACGACGTCGATGTGTCACCATGTACCAAAACTATATCCGGCGCGGCTTCTGCCAGTACCGGCTCCATGCTCTGGAGGACGTCAGAAAAAATGGTATATAGTGTCTGCTTTTTCCGCATAATGCTCAAGTCGTAGTCGGCTTTCGTACCAAATACATCAATAACCTGATCCAGCATTTCGCGGTGTTGTCCGCTCAAGCAGACAATGCTCTCGATATCCTCTTTTCGGCTTTCAAGCTCCTTTACCAGCGGACACATCTTAATCGCCTCGGGCCTGGTACCGAAAACACTCATTACTCTAAGTTTTTTCATACAATATACCTCTTTCGCCGCATAAAACTGGCTTCGCTTGCATGGAAGCTTTTTGACTTAAGCCGTTTTGACCCTCATTAGTATTGCGTATTGTATGTATTATACAGGGTGATATTCATTTTATCTACTTTTCTAGCCATTTTTTCCATTTTTCCATTTTTTTATTCTGGTTATAGTTCATGGGTGCCTGTACACAGGAATCTTGGGTATTCCAATGCGGGCGGATATTGAATCCGCCCCTACGGTCGGGTATTGGATATTCCTATGCGGGCGGATATTGAATCCGCCCCTACGGTCGGGTATTGGATATTCCTATACGGGCGGATATTGAATCCGCCCCTACGGTCGGGTATTGGATATTCCAATGCGGGCGGATATTGAATCCGCCCCTACGGTTGGGTATTCATGAATGCAGGGGCGTTCTTACGTTTAAATATCCGCGAATTGTAACTTTTACTGCGTTTTGCGGTAAATTACATACTGCGTTTTACTGTGTTTTGCTGTTGTTTTCCCTTTGGTTATGTTGCGGACGGAGTCTACCGTATGGTATAATATTTCCATGGAAACAACGTTGCGTTTGGAGGCAAAAAACCCTTGTATATTCATCTGGGAAAGGACGTTTCCGTGAGGAAAAAAGATATTATTGGAATTTTTGATATTGACACGGCTACGGTTTCGAGGGACACGCGCGCGTTTCTAAAGAAGTGCGAAGACGATGACAGCGTCACAAATGTATCAGATGACCTGCCAAAGTCCTTTGTGTTGTGCCGTTACGATGACAAGGCGCATTTATTTGTCTCGGCAATTGCTTCAGCGACTTTAAGGAAGCGTTCGGTTTTGTCAATATAGCGCCATCAATATTTGACTTGGCTATTACGCTTTGTCAATATGTGGCTTGGCTATTACGCTTCGTCAATATATGACTTGGCTATTGAGCTTCGTCAATGTGAAAGGAAGATGTTATTGAACGACAACGGTTTGCCCCCAGCGGCGTACGACGATGAGCAAATACAGGTATTAGAAGGGCTTGAGGCTGTCAGAAAAAGGCCGGGCATGTACATTGGTTCAACGTCGTCTAGGGGATTGCACCACCTGGTTTACGAAATAGTGGACAACAGCATAGACGAAGCCCTGGCAGGCAGGTGCGACAGGATAAAGATAGCAGTTCACAACGACAACTCCGTCACCGTTAGCGACAATGGCAGCGGCATCCCCATCGGGATCAACCCCAAGATGGGTTTGCCCACTGTTGAAGTCGTCCACACGATGCTTCACGCCGGCGGCAAATTCGGATCAGGGGCATATTCCGTATCGGGCGGCCTTCACGGGGTCGGCGCGTCGGTCGTCAACGCCCTCTCAGAATACCTTTTTGTAAATATCCACCGCGAGGGGCACATATACTACCAAAGGTATGAGCGCGGCATACCCGTAACTGGGCTTGAGGTTATTGGCGTGACAGATAAAACTGGCACCGTCACGACGTTTAAGCCGGATATTGAGATATTTGACAGTATAGAATTTGACATCGGCGTCCTCACCACCCGCCACCGTGAAATGGCGTTCCTTAATGGCGGCATTACTATAGAGCTTACCGACGAAAGGCATGAAGAGCCCTATTGCAAGAAGTTCTGCTACGAAGGCGGCATCAGCTCCTTCGTCAAGTATTTGAACAAAAACAAGGAAACGCTACACGAAGCGCCGATTTATTTTGAGGGGTACAGGGACACCACGCTCATTGAGATTTCTTTGCAGTATTGCACTTCGGACACCGAAAACATCTTCAGCTACGCAAACAATATCGCCACGACTGAGGGCGGCACCCACCTAACAGGCTTTAAGGCCTCAATTACCAAGGTGTTCAACGACTATGCCCGCAAACACGGAGTCTTAAAGGACAACGACAAAAATCTTGCGGGGGACGACGTCCGGGAGGGCTTGACAGCGGTTATAAGCGTAAAGCTGACGGAACCGCAGTTTGAAGGCCAGACAAAGACAAAACTAGGAAACAGCGATGTGCGCGGGTATGTCGAGCAAATTGTCAACGAAAAGCTAAATGACTTTTTGGAGGAAAACCCGCAAATAGCAAAAGTCATCCTTGAAAGATGCATGCTCGCGTCCCGCGCCAGGGAAGCCGCACGCAAGGCCCGGGAGCTTACAAAGCGCAAATCCGCGCTGGAAAACACGCAGTTGCCCGGCAAGCTTGCCGACTGCACGGAGAAGGACGCTTCTTTGTGTGAAATATTTATCGTTGAAGGGGATTCCGCTGGCGGTTCCGCAAAACAGGGAAGAGACAGGAAGTTTCAAGCTATACTGCCGCTGTGGGGTAAGATGCTGAACGTCGAAAAGGCCCGTATTGACAAGGTCTTCGACAACGAGAAGCTCACTCCGGTCATAACCGCGCTTGGCGCCGGCATCGGCATGGATTTTGACGTACAAAGGCTACGGTACCACAAAGTAATAATCATGGCGGACGCGGACGTTGACGGGTCGCATATTAGGACCTTGCTCCTGACGTTCTTTTTCAGGTACATGAAACCGCTTATTCAGGAAGGCTATGTGTATATTGCCCAGCCCCCGCTCTTTCAAGTTAAAAAGGGCAACACGGAATTGTACGCATACAACGAGGGGGAGCTTGACCGATTAAAAGAGGAGAACAGTTGGGGCAACGACGACATCAGCCTTCAGCGTTACAAAGGTTTGGGGGAAATGAGCTCGGAGCAACTGTGGGAAACGACGATGAACCCTGATTCGCGTGTTATTTTGCGCGTTCAAATGCAGGACGCCTTTGCGGCAGACGAGACATTCAATATGCTAATGGGGGAAAAGGTCGAGCCAAGGAAGAATTTCATTCAGACCAACGCAAAGTATGTGACAAACCTGGACATATAGGCAGGTGCAACAATGCACCGTTGTGTGCTGTTACGCGCCGTTGCGCGTGGATGTGCGCCGTAATACGCCGATATGTGTCGTGCTGTGCCGATATGTGCCGTAATACGCCGTAATGCGCCGATATGTGCCGTAATGTGCCGTTACCCTAGGTATGCCCTCTTGACTTCTTCGTTGTTTAGGAGTTCTTTGCCTGTTCCCTTCATGGAAATGCGCCCTGTCTCCAGAACGTAGGCTGTGTTTGCCGTTTTTAGAGCCATATTGGCGTTCTGTTCAATTAGGAGTATGGTGACTCCAAGTTTGTTTATCTCCCTGATAATGTTAAAAATGTCTTGAACAATAATGGGCGCCAGCCCCAGCGAAGGCTCGTCCATCATCATCAGCTTAGGCCGGCTCATCAGTGCGCGCCCAACAGCCAGCATCTGTTGTTCGCCCCCAGAAAGCGTCCCGGCTGCCTGCCATGACCGCTCCTTTAGCCTGGGAAACAATTCATATACCCACTGTATATCTTGGTTTAGGTTGTCTTTGCGTAAAAATGCTCCGACCTTAAGGTTTTCCAGGACGGTCAGGTCAGGGAAAACCCTGCGCCCCTCTGGCACCAGTGTAATCCCTTTTGCAACAATGCGGTCAGGCGAAAGCGCGGTTATTTCTTCGTCCATAAAGGCAATTTTGCCCAACGCGGGCTTGACGATACCCGCAATAGTTCTTAGCACCGTTGACTTTCCCGCGCCATTAGCCCCAATGAGAGCCACAATTTCTTTCTCCGGCACTTCCAGGGCAATGCCTTTGACTGCTTCTATACCGCCATAATTGACCCGCAGATCCTCAATCCTCAACATCAGTTGCTATACCCCCATGTTTGCTTTGATAGCTTATGGTTCCTAAGTCGCATCGCCTTCCTTAGCCTTCCTCGCCTTCCTCAGCTTCCTCAGCTTTCCTCAGCTTTCCTCGCCTTCCTCGCCTTCCACAGCCCCCAAATACGCATCGATAACCTTATGGTCGTTTCGAACCTCGTCCGGGGTACCGTGCGATATCATCCTGCCGAAGTCCAGCACGTATATCTTTTCGGATATCCGCATTACTAGGTCCATGTGATGCTCTATTAAAAGGATTGTCAGTCTGTACTCTTTTCGAATCTGACGGATGAAATCAGCAAGATCCTGGGTCTCTTGCGGGTTCATCCCCGCCGCTGGCTCGTCAAGCAGCAACAGTGCCGGATCCGTCGCTAAAGCCCTAGCTATCTCCAGGCGCCGCTGAAGACCGTATGGCAAGCTAGACGCAATATGGTCCTTCATATCAACCAGGTTTTGTGCTTCAAGCAAGGCAAGCGCCTCATCCCTCATGCGCCTTTCCTCTTTCGCGTTCAATCGGAATGTGGCAGAAAAAACATTTTGCTTTGCCCGCATATGCTTTGCAATCATAACATTGTCAAAAACCGTTAACGCTTTAAATAACCGGATGTTTTGAAACGTGCGGGCAATGCCCCTCCAGGTTATCCTGTCGGGTGTAAGCCTGACTGTCTTTGTGTATTTGCCGTTGTTCTGCCCTTTGTATAGCGCCTTCATCTTGCCTTGGGGGTGGTTCTCTGCTATGACCTCGCCATGCAATGCGATCCTCCCGTTGGTCGGCTCGTAAACACCTGTGATGCAGTTGAACACTGTTGTTTTGCCTGCACCGTTAGGGCCGATAAGGGCTACAATCTCGCCCTTGTTAACCTCCAAAGACAGGTTGTCTACCGCTACAACCCCGCCAAACTGCATAGTGACGTCCTCAAGGCGAAGCACCGTCGGCTGTTCTACTGTGTGCTGTGCACTCTGCCGAATGGTTGGCTGTGCAGTTGGCTGCTGCACACTCTGCCGAATGGTTGGCTGTGCAGTTGGCTGCTGCACACTCTGCCGCACCGTCGGCTGTGCTGTTAGCATAACATCAGCCATTTTCTTCACCTGCCTTTGGTTTGCGGGCTGTATTGGATATCTTTTCCTTCCATTTGCCCAACGCATACGGCAACTCTTTGTCCCCCATGATGCCCTTGCGGAAGAAAAGAACCACAAGCATTATTATGACTGAAAACACAACAAGCCGGAAACCATTGCGGAACAAAGGTAGGCTAAGCCCCAAGAACCTGCCTGAGTCAAGCCCCCGGAGCCACCATTCCGACGCAAAAACAAAGAGCATCGCGCCAATGGCGCTCCCAGAAATGGAGCCAATACCGCCCAGCACCACAATTAGCAAAAGCTCGTACGTCATTGCGGCACGGAAATTGTTTGCTGTGACCGAACCCATGAATATAGCGAGCAACGCGCCACCAACCCCCGTGAAGAACGAGCTGATGCAGAACGAGAGCTGTTTATGCCTATAAAGGTTAATCCCCATGGCTTCTGCGGCGATTTCGTCCTCGCGTATTGCCTTGAATGCCCTTCCGTATGAAGAGTTGACCAATAGCACAACGACGCCGATACATATGGCGGCAAGAAGCACAATAAAAAATGCGCTAAGCCCAATGCTGGCATTGCCAACCTCCAAGACAAACGCATTTTGGCGCACATAGTTCCTCAAGGGGTTAGAGCCGTTTGTAACCGGCCCAAGCCTCCCCCACTGAAATACCGCCCGGATAATCTCTGCAAAGCCTAGCGTCGCTATGGCAAGATAGTCGCTTCTAAGCCGCAATACGGGGAGGCCCACCAAAAAAGCCACCCCGGCTGCAATCAGCCCCGCCAAGACAATGGCGACTAAAACACCAGCCAGCATGCCTACCCCCCCCATCAGGTTTTGGAGGGTTTCAGGGAATGAAAAGTTAATTGCGCTGTCATAATACATGTACACAATCTCCCTCTCCGCCAAAGGGATAGAGACTATCGCGTACGAATATGCGCCAATGAGCATAAACCCAGCCTGCCCCAATGAAAACAGACCTGTAAAGCCGTTAAGCAGATTCATCGAAACCGCCACCAGCGCGTAAACCGCGCCCTTCTTTAGCACTGTCAACAGCATCGACAACTGGCTGGTGGTGGGGATTGCCTGCTCCAGTATTATAAGCAACAGAAAGAATGCAATCAGCGACGCCGCAGTCATTTTCGATTTTTTACTAATTCTCTTCAACGCTTCACACCTTTCATGCTTGTCATACTTTTCATACTTTTCATGCCTATCATGCCTATCATGCCTATCAAGCCTTTCATGCTACTTCCAACTATCTGCCAATTCCAGCCACCTGCACCCCCAGCCATCTATCACCCCTACACTCGTAGCTACCTGCACTCCTAGCTTGCCACGCGCTACACCTTGTCGGCGGCTTTCTCACCAAACAATCCAGTTGGCTTGAATACAAGGATTACTATCAGGAGGACAAATGGAAAAGCATCGGAGAAAGGGGCAAGCTCCATTGGCGACTGCAACAGTCCGGCTTGGTTCTGTATAGCGTCAAGGTTCTTTATAAGACTTTCGTATGTG